>OZSS01000224.1_pt1 | contig 26496 bp, 23 predicted proteins | sample 1779911 | NCBI WGS metagenome assembly OZSS01 (sample SAMEA2603589, study PRJEB24840) | metagenome | biome: Water; feature: Photic zone; material: Seawater sample | place: Mediterranean Sea | collected 2013-11-12 | depth 10 m
GTATTAAAAGACCAGGGCACTTTGATGGAGTCGGCACAATTGTGAAAAAACTCTTTGAAATTTTTAAGCCTAGTCTTGTTTTTTTTGGAGAAAAAGATTTTCAACAAACTGTTATAGTACAAAAAATAATAGATAATTATTTTGAAAATATTAAAATGATTGTTTGTCCAACAGTTAGGTCTAAGGATGGTTTAGCATTAAGTTCCAGAAACTCTTTATTATCAAAACATGCAAAAAAAAATATTTCAGTTATTTATGATTCATTGTTGTTTGCAAAACAAAATTTTTATAAATTTTCAAGCGGTGAATTAAAAAACATAATCAAAAATAAAATTGAAGAAAATGAGGGATTTGTACTCGAATATTTTGAATTAAGATGTTCCAAAACCTTAAAGGTTTGTACTAGAGAAAACATTAAAAATTGCTGTTGTAGAGCATTTATTTGTGTTGTGGTAGAAGATGTACGATTAATAGATAATTTAGTAATAAATGAAAATTGAAGTTTTAAAATCAAAAATTCACAGAGTTAAAATTACTGGTGCTGAAATTAATTATATTGGTAGTATTTCAATTGATGAGGCTTTAATGGATGCTTCAAACATTGTTGCTGGGGAAAAAGTTCAGGTATTAAGTTTAACTAACGGTGAAAGGTTGGAAACCTATGTAATAAAAGGTAAAAAAGGTTCGGGTGATATTTTTATTAATGGTCCAGCAGCAAAGAAAATTAATAAAGATCATGAGGTGATTATAGTGAGCTATGCATTAATAGATTTTAATAATGCTAAAAGCTTTAATCCAACTATTATTTTTCCAAAAAAAGGAAATTCGATTTAAATGATACCAACACAAAAAATTTATAGTTGTAAAATTTGTGGTGCAAAATATCCAAAATGGTTAGGTCAATGCATTAAGTGCGGATCGTGGAACTCAATCGAGGAAGAATTTGTGAAGAAGAATCCTAAAAAGGATTTGATCAAATCTGATGGGGTTGTAAAAAAAATAAGTGAAATTGAGAGTTTAGAAAATAAGAGGATAAGATTTAATGACAATGAATTTAACAGAGTTTTAGGGAGCGGATTAGTTCGTGGCTCTGTGGTATTAATTTCTGGTGAACCGGGAATAGGTAAATCAACTATCTTATTGCAGAATTCCATTAATTCACCAGAGAATGTCCTTTATGTTTCTGGTGAAGAAAGTGCTGAACAATTAAAACTTCGAGCAGAAAGAATTTCAGAAAACCCAAAAAATTGCTACGTATTAACAGAAACTAATCTTGAAATAATATTAAAAAACATTAATAAAATTAAGCCTAGTATTGTTGTATTGGACTCAATACAAACAGTTCAAACTGATTTATTTGATAACAGCCCAGGAAGTACAACCCAAATAAAAGAATGCGCAAGTATTTTAATTAAACTTGCTAAAAGTATTGGTATTCCTGTTTTAATTGTAGGTCATATAACTAAAGATGGAAATATAGCTGGACCAAAAATGTTAGAGCACATGGTGGATACTGTTTTACATTTTGAAGGAGATAAACAACATCAATTTAGGATTTTGCGTTCTAAAAAAAATAGGTTTGGATCGACTAATGAAATTGGAATTTATCAAATGAATGAAAAAGGTTTACAAATAGTAGCAAATCCTAGTGAATTATTTGTTTCAAAAAAAGAAAACTCTGAGTCTGGTTCTGCGATTGCTGTTACCCTTGATGGTGATAGATCAATTATGATCGAGGTACAAGCATTGGTTAGTAGTGCTGTTTATGGAACTCCGCAAAGAATTTCAAATGGATTTAATTCCAAAAGATTGAATATGCTTTTAGCAATACTTGAAAAAAAAGCAGGATTTAAAATTGGAGTAAAAGATGTTTTCATTAATATCACAGGTGGAATAAAAATAGAAGACACAGCCATTGATTTAGCAGTTGTGGCGGCAATACTGTCTTCAAACATTAATATTGCTATTAACAACGATACTTGTTTTTGTGCAGAAGTAGATCTTTCTGGAGAATTAAGAAGTGTAAGTAATATTGATAAGCGTATTTCTGAAGCTGAAAGATTGGGTTATAAAAAAATTATTATATCCAATAATTCTAAAATTGGATATATTACTGACTCGTTACAAATCCATAGATTGAAGAATCTTTCTCAAGTTGCTAAAGAAGTTTTTAGGGAGAAGGATTAGGGATTTTATTATTTACTTGATTAATTTCGGAAATAATATCATCTGAAAGTTTAACATCTGTACTATCAATATTTTCCTTTAATTGATCAATGGTTGTTGCACCAATAATATTACTTATTACAAATGGACGATCATTAACAAAAGCTAGTGATAGTTGAGTCAATGATAGATTGTTTTTTTGAGCAATTTCATTGTATAGTTTTGCAGCTTTAAAGGAATTTTCACTATTGTATCTTTTTAATCTAGGGAAAAGTTCCATTCTACTATTCTTTGGAATGTTTCCATCAAAATACTTTCCTGTTAGAACTCCAAAAGCTAAAGGTGAATAAGCCAAAAGACCAATAGATTCTCTTTTACATATCTCAGAGCTTCCAATTTCGAATAATCTATTTAATAAAGAGTAGGGATTTTGAACGGTAATCATTTTTGGGAGATCTCTTTTTGAGTATTCTAAAAACTTCATAATTCCCCAAGGGTTTTCATTAGATAAGCCTATGTATCTAATTTTTCCAACATCAATTAGACTCTTAAATTTTTCTAATATAATTTCAAAATTATCTTCCCATGAGTCGTTAAAGTATTGGAAATTTCTATTTCCAAATGTATTTGTAATTCTCTCAGGCCAATGCAATTGATACAAGTCAACATAATCTGTTTTTAGGCGTTTTAAACTACCGTTTACAGCATCCTCAATTGAGGATCCTTTAAAGCCAGATTTTCTTATGTGTGCTGTGTAATCACCTGGCCCTGCAATTTTCGTAGCTAAAATTACCTTGTCTCTTTTTTTAGACTTGTGAAACCAATTTCCAATTATTTCTTCAGTTATTGCGTATTTATCTGGACTTGCTGGAACTGGATATAATTCTGCAGTATCAAAAAAATTAACTCCCCTGTCAATAGAATAATTCATCTGATCAAAAGCCTCATCTTGATTATTTTGTCTTCCCCAAGTCATTGTACCCAAACAAATTTTACTAACCTTAATTTTAGTATTTGGTAAATAATTATAATCCATTATATTTTAATTTTTAATCCAACAGGACAATGATCGGAGTGATATACATCAGACAATATAAATGATTCCATTAAATTATTTTGCAATTCTAGTGAAGCTAATAAATAATCGATTCTCCAACCCTTATTATTCGATCTTGAGTTTGCTCTATAACTCCACCAAGAATATTTGTGGGGAGAGGGATTAAAATATCTAAACGTGTCAATAAAACCATTATTAATAAACTTATCTAACCACTCTCTTTCCTCAGGTAAAAATCCTGATACTTTGGCGTTTCTAACGGGGTCATGAATGTCAATGGCATTATGGCAAATATTGTAGTCTCCTCCAATTATTAGATTTGGTATCGATGCTTTTAAAGAGTTAATGTAGGAGGCAAAATCATCCATATATTTAAATTTGAATCCTAACCTGTCTATATTAGTTCCTGAAGGCAGATATAAACTCATAACAGAAAATTTATCAAAATCAACCCTCAAATTCCTTCCCTCACAATCCATGTAATCAATTCCTACACCATAGGCTATATTTTTTGGTTTGATCTTGGATATTATTCCAACTCCACTATAACCTTTTTTCTTTGCTGGGTACCAATAGCTATAATATCCTAATTCTTCGAAAATTGACGAATCGAATTGATCTTCATTTGCCTTAATCTCTTGAAAACAAACTATATCTGGATTATATTTTTTTAGCCAAGAAAATAGATCTTTTCTGATAGCTGCCCGAATTCCGTTAATGTTGTATGAAATAATATTAATCACCTCTTAGTAACCAATTGTTGATGTCAAGTGAATTATTTAAAAATTGCTCTAAGGTTTCCATGTTGATTCTTTCCTGTTTCATACTATCACGATCCCTTACCGTAATAGTATTGTCCTCCAAAGTTTGATGATCAATTGTTATACAATAAGGAGTTCCTATTGCGTCTTGCCTTCTGTATCTTCTTCCGATGGCATCTTTATCATCATAAGTTGTACTGAATTTAAGTTTTAATTTTTCTTTAATTTCTTTTGTAATTTCAGGCAAGCCATCTTTTTTTAGTAATGGGAGAAAAGCACATTTATAAGGCGCTATAATTTTAGGTATTTTTAAAACTACTCTTTGTGAATCAGAATCAATTTTTTCAGAAACTAATGACGAGGAAAATACAGCTAAAAACATTCTATCAACACCTATTGAGGTCTCTAAAACATATGGCGTATATTTTTTATTATCTATAGGATCAAAATATTTTATTTGCTTATTTGAAAATTTTTCATGATTAGACAAATCAAAGTCAGTTCTAGAATGAATACCCTCCAATTCTTTAAATCCAAAAGGGAAATTAAATTCAATATCACAGGCTGCATCAGCATAATGTGCAAGTTTTTCGTGATCATGAAATCTAAAAAGACTCTTATCAATTCCTAATGAAAGGTGCCAATCTAACCTTGTTTGTTTCCAGTACTCATACCAATCTTTTTGTGAACCTGGTTTAATAAAGAATTGCATTTCCATTTGTTCAAATTCTCTCATTCTAAAAATAAATTGCCTAGCTACAATTTCATTTCTAAAAGCTTTACCAATTTGAGCAATGCCGAAAGGTATTTTCAATCTCCCAGTTTTTTGGACGTTTAAATAATTTAAAAATATTCCCTGGGCTGTTTCTGGTCTTAAAAAAAGATCACTTGAGCTAGAGTCTGTAGCACCAATCTGGGTTTTAAACATTAGGTTAAATTGTTTTACATCAGTCCAATTTTTTGTACCTGATACAGGGCAGACTATCTCACAATCCACTATGATTTTCTTGAGTTCTTCTAAATCATCATTTTTTAGAGCATCACCAAATCTTAATAATATTTGATTTATATTATCTCTGATTTTTAAAACCTTTGGATTGGTTTTTAAAAATGTTTCTTTATTGAAGGTGTCACCAAATCTTTTCTCTTGCTTTTTTTGTTCTTTTAAAATTTTAGATTCACATTTAGTAATGTAATCTTCAATTAAATTATCTGCTCTATACCTTTTTTTTGAATCTTTATTGTCAATAAGTGGGTCATTAAAAGCATCAATATGGCCACTAGCTTTCCAAGTTGTAGGATGTGAGAAAATTGAAGAGTCAACACCAACAATATTGTCATTTAATTGAACCATTGATTTCCACCAATAATCTTTAATATTATTTTTAAGTAGTACACCGTTTTGGGCATAATCGTATACGGCACTTAAGCCATCATAAATTTCACTTGACTGAAAAATAAATCCATATTCTTTTGAATGAGAAATTATTTTTTTAAAATGATCAGATGACATAAAGCAAAAATACTATATCTAAATAAAAGATAAGATAGTATTTTTCAAAATAAACTTTTTAATTTGTAGAATATATGATTAAGAAAGTTTTTCTGATTTCAATCATTTTTTTTGTCATTGGGTGTGCGAAACGAGGAACACCAGATGGTGGACCAAAAGATGAGGACCCACCTGTTTTACTAAGAGCTCAACCTGCCAATAATTCTTCAAATTTTGATTCAGAAAAAATCAGGATTTATTTTGATGAATATGTAAAGCTTGAAAAAATAAATTCTCAATTAATTGTGTCTCCACCGATTGAAAAATCTGGATACTCCATCTTCCCACAGGGTGGTGCTTCAAAATTTATTGATATTGAGCTAAAAGATAGCCTAATGAAAAACTCTACTTACTCATTTAATTTTGGTCAAGCATTAGTTGACAATAATGAGGGCAACCCATTACCATTTTTCAAATATGTTTTTTCAACAGGCAGTTATGTGGACTCTCTCGAAATTTCGGGCAATGTAAATGATAGCTATAATATAGATACTGATGAATTTATTACCACGATGTTATATCCAATTGACAGTCTATACAATGATTCAATAATTTATAACGGTAAGCCACTTTATGTCTCAAATACATTAGACAGCACCAACTTTAAATTTACTAACCTAAAAATGGGCACTTATAATTTGATAGCAATTAAAGACTACAATAATAATTACAGATATGATCCACTAACAGAAAAAATAGCATTTAATGAAACTTTTATTTCTATTCCTAATGATTCACTCTTCAACTTAAACGTTTTCAAGGAGACCCCAGAGTTTAAAATTTTTAAACCATTTCAAGAAAATGAGAATAGAATAAACTTTGGTTTTCAGGGTGAAGTTGAGAACTTAGATATACAAATTAAATCTTTAAATAATTTGAATAATGTCGTGACGTTTGATAAGGAAAAGGATACATTATATTTTTGGCTTGAAAATTCCAATTATGATTCTTTGAATTTTGAAATTAAAAATAAAACCTATAAAAAAGATTTTGTTTTTAAATTTCAAAAAAAGGAACTAGGTAAAGATTCTTTACAGTTAAAACAACAATCACAAATTCTAGAACTATCCGATAAATTAATATTAGAGTCCACTACACCAGTGACTAAGATTGATAACAACAAAATACAGGTTTTTAATAGAGATTCATTGCCGGTATTATTCAAAACTAAAGTAGATAATTATACAAAAATTATTATAGATTTTGAGGTTCTACCAAACGACAGCTACTACATTAATATAACACCTAATGCTATTGTTGATCTGTTTCAAAAAACAACCGATAGCCTAAAATTTACTTTTAAAACAAAAAAAATTTCTGAATATGGAAAAATTTTTTTCAATCCAATTCAGAAAAATTATCCTTTAATAATTGATTTAATTAATATGAAGGGAGAAGTAGTTGATACGCAATATCTAGCATTTGCATCTGAAAATTGTGTTTTTGAAAATATAGTTCCTGGAGAATACAATATTAGGGTAGTTGAAGATAAGAATGAGAACAAAAAAAGGGATACTGGAAATTTCCTAGAAAAAATTCAACCTGAAAAAGTTTACTTCAATAATGAAATTATAAAGGTTAGAGCAAATTGGATAATTAGAGAAAGTTTTTAATTATTTCTTCAAACTTGCTTTAGCATATTCGTTATTTAATTTTGCTATATAATCAAGAGAGATTCCCTTGGGACATTCAACATGACATGCACCAGTATTTGTACAATTACCAAAACCCTCTAAATCCATTTGTTTAACCATATTTAAAACCCTGTCAGTTGCTTCAACTTTTCCTTGTGGAAGTAAAGAAAACTGAGAAACTTTAGCTGAAACAAATAGCATGGCTGATGAATTTTTACAGGTTGCAACACAAGCACCACATCCTATACATGTTGCTGCATCAAATGCTTTATCAGCATTTTCTTTTTCAATAGGAATTGTATTTGCATCGAGGGTATTTCCAGATGTATTAATTGAAATATATCCACCCGCTTGTTGAATTCTGTCAAATGCTGTTCTGTCAACAACAAGATCCTTAATGATTGGAAAAGCTCTAGACCTGAAAGGTTCTATATATATTGTATCACCGTCTTTAAATTTACGCATGTGCAATTGACATGTAGTTACACCACGATCTGGCCCATGTGGTTCACCGTTTATAAACATTGAGCATGACCCACAAATTCCTTCCCTACAATCATGATCAAAAGCAACAGGATCTCCTCCATCAAGCACTATTTTTTCATTAAGTACATCCATCATTTCCAGAAATGACATGTCCTCGCTTATTTTGTCAATTTCATAATTAACGATTTTTCCCTTTTCTTTAGAGTCTTTCTGTCTCCATATTTTCAAAAATAATTTCATGCTACTTATAAGATCTATTTTTTAATTCTACATTATCAAATAGTAATTTTTCCTTGTGAAGTGTCGAGTTTTCAATTACTTTATTATACTCCCAGGCAGAAACAAAAGTAAATTCTTTGTCATTTCTCATTGCCTCACCTTCTTTGGTTTGGAATTCTTCTCTAAAATGACCTCCACAAGATTCATTTCTTTTTAAAGCATCTAATGCGAATAATTCACCAAGCTCCATAAAATCAGCAACCCTTAAAGCTTTTGCAAGCGGTTCATTAAATGAAAATTGATCGCCAGGAATTAACAAATCAGAATAGAATTGTTTTTTTAACTTTTGAATTCCTTTTATGGCTGATTTTAAATCAACTGAATTTCTAGACATCCCACAATTGTTCCAAATTATTTTACCTAATTTTTTATGAAAATAATCAACTGTTTTAGTTCCGTTTATATTCATTAATTTTTCTATACTATCTTCTACAGATTTTTTTGCTTGAATAAATTCTGGTAATTCATTATCAATTGGACCTGTTTTTATATCATCTGCAAGAAAATCATTAATGGTGTTTGGTAATACAAAATACCCATCAGCTAATCCTTGCATTAAAGCTGAAGCCCCTAGCCTGTTCGCTCCATGATCTGAAAAATTAGCCTCACCTATGGCATAGCAACCCGGGATTGTAGTCATTAAATTATAATCAACCCACAAACCTCCCATTGTATAATGAACAGCAGGATAAATCATCATTGGAGTTTTATATGGGTCTTGATCAACAATCTTCTCATACATTTGGAATAAGTTACCATACTTAGATTTTATTACATCTTCACCCAATGACTTAATCAAATTTAAATCATTAACATCAAGACCTTTAACTAAGGCTTTTTCTTTACCATATCTAATTATTGAGGAAGAGAAATCCAAGAAAACTGCTTCACCAGTTTTATTTACACCATAACCTGAATCACATCTTTCTTTGGCTGCTCTAGAAGCCACATCACGAGGAACTAAGTTGCCAAAAGCTGGATATCTTCTTTCCAAATAATAATCTCTGTCATCTTCAGGTACATCAGTTGGTTTCAATATGTTATTTCTAATTTTTTTAGCATCTTCCAATTTTTTTGGGACCCAAATTCTACCATCATTTCTTAATGACTCTGACATCAGAGTTAATTTTGACTGGTAATCACCAGAAACAGGAATGCAAGTAGGATGAATTTGAGTAAAAGATGGGTTAGCAAAAAAAGCTCCTTTTTTATGAACTTTCCAGGCAGCTGAAACATTACTTCCCATAGCATTTGTTGATAAATAAAATAGATTTCCATAACCTCCAGATGCAAGTACAACAGCATGTGCAGAATGACTCTCAATTTCTCCAGTTACTAAATTTCTAGTTATAATTCCTTTTGCCTTTCCATTAATAATTACGATGTCCATCATCTCATGTCTGCTGTACATTTTTATTTTACCTCTAGCTATTTGCCTATTCATTGCAGAATAAGCGCCTAAAAGTAATTGTTGTCCAGTTTGTCCCTTTGCATAAAATGTTCTAGAAACCAAAACCCCACCAAATGATCTATTATCTAATAATCCACCATATTCTCTAGCAAAGGGGACGCCTTGAGCTACACATTGGTCAATAATACTTGTAGAAACCTCTGCTAGCCTGTAAACATTGGCTTCTCGAGACCTGTAATCACCGCCCTTTATTGTATCATAAAAAAGTCTGTATACAGAATCTCCGTCACCTTGGTAATTTTTTGCCGCGTTTATTCCACCCTGAGCTGCAATTGAGTGGGCTCTTCGAGATGAGTCTTGAAAGCAGAATGCTTTAACATTATAGCCCTGTTCAGCAAGAGTAGCAGATGCTGAGCCCCCAGCTAAACCAGTACCCACAACAATAACATCAATATTTCTCTTGTTAGCAGGACTAACTAAGCGAACATTGTTTTTATGATTTGTCCATTTCATATCCAAAGAACCTTCAGGTATTTTTGAGTTCAAAACACCATTGGAAACTTTAATCTTCTTAGCATGGGAATGTAATTCGACTGACAAATTTTTCAGAAGCGTATTCTTTTCTAGGTAATCTGGGTCGGAGGATTTTATAGGGTGGCGATTATTGGATTTGTGCCAATCTGTATCCCAATCTTCAAGTTTACATTTAATGCCGGTACTTTTTTTAGTGACTTTATACTTACCATTTCCTATTGAATGATAGTATCTTAGACAAACAACCAACTCATCTTGATTAGAGTATTGATTTTTAGGTTTTCGATAATTAAGGGAATAAGTAATTTTTTTCATTCAAGCTGAAAATATTATAACACACTATATTACCTGTCAAAGATAGGTAAATTATAACACATTAAAAATAATTTTATTTTTTTTTAATGAGATAAAAAATGATAGATGGCGATGAAGCAAAAACCGAGTGGAATAAAAATCCCAAATGAATAACTAATCTTTTTGATTAGCGATGAATATCGATTACTTGTCCCCAAAGATTGTGTGGAAGAAGCTAGTCCGTGGACTAAATGCAAAGCCAAAAAAACAAACGAAATACAGTAGAAAACTACTTTTATGGGGTCTTGAAATTTTTCAACTAACTCATGATGATATCTATTTGGATCGTCGGGTTTGAATTCTATATACTTATATTCCATTTCAGGAATCCAAAAGTCATAGAAATGTAAACCCAAAAATGATAAAATAACTACACCCGAGAGAATCATATATCTTGAAACCATCAATGAATTTTTAGAGCCACTAAAAACAGCATAATTCACTGGTCTAGCTTTTCTGTTTTGATAATCTAGAATAAACCCCATGACAAAATGAAAAAGTACACCAGCAATCAATATTGGCTGAAGAACAAACTGGACTAGTGGGTTTGTACCCATAAAATGAGAAAGCCAATTAAACAAGCTGTCGCTAAAAACTGAAGTTATATTAATTAAAAAGTGTTGTGTTAAAAAAACAATTAAAAAAATACCAGATAAAGCCATTGCAATTTTACGGCCTATGGAAGAATTGAATAACTTTTTTAACATGATTTGACAAAATTACTTTACACAAGCATTACAAACAAATAATATGCCTTATTTCACTGACAACTTTAGCTCTTGATTATCCACTTTTAAAATATACTCCCCTTTGCTTAAATATCTATTTCCGTCATCTGAAATTTTAGCGTTAAATCCTATTTTTTTTAGGTATTTACCACTTAGTTTCTTATCTATTATTATAGGAATTTTAATTTTATTAAATCCGTAATCAGTATTAAAGTTACCTTGATTTAAGGTTTTATAGTTTTCATTTAAAATTTCAAACTCAAAATTCTTATTTTTTGAGCTGAACAGATCAATTGTAAAATTTATATCATAGGTTTCAGAGGAATACATTATTTTATTTCCCCATGAATTAGAAAACTTTATTTCATTAAAATTTAAAAAAGAAATAGTATTTTGATTACCTGATGCCTCCAAATATTTATAGAATAAATCTAATTCTATTTTATAAATTGATCTACCGTGGGTTCCAATAACTAACTCATTTGTCCCCTCATGTATAACTAAATCGTGAATTGCTACCCTTGGTAAATTTGATGAAAAAGGATGCCAATTTGAACCTAAATCAAATGAAACAAAAAGTCCGTTATCCGTACCAACATATAGTATTTTTTCATCTTTAATGTCTTCTCTTATGACATTTATAGGTGAAAGTGGAAGGTTAGTAGAAATTTCTTTCCAAGAGACTCCATTATCATCGCTTAAATATAAATAAGGTTTGAAATCATTTTTTCTGTATCCGTTAAGCGATAAGTAAATTCTACTTTGATTGTGTTTAGAGAAAATTACCCTGCTAACCCACAAGTTTGGAGGTAGATTATTAGAAATATTTTTCCAAAATTCACCAGAGTTTTGTGTTAAATATACATTTCCATCATCACTGCCGACAACGATTTTACCAAAGTTAAAAACAGATTCATCAATACAAGTTAGTGTCCCGTATGGCACGTTTCCTTTTTTACCACCCTTAGTTAAGTCGTTAGAGATATCATTCCAACTGTCACCTTTATCAAAGGATCTGTGTAGCTTGTTGCTACCAAAATAAATTATATCCTGATTATGCGGCGATATCAATATTGGGGTTTGCCAATTAAATCTTAAAGGAGATTGACCAAGTTGATGTCTTGGTTTTATCACCTTTCTTGTTCCTTGGCGAATATTTAATCTATAATAATTACCAAATTGTAAACCTGTATACACAATATTATTATCACGATTATCAATTTGTATTTGCATACCATCACCTCCCATAATTTTTGTCCAATTATTATGTCCGGACTCATGCCAGTAAGGAGACTCAAAAGAGTTATTCTTTGCCATCCAAACACCATTGTCTTGCAAACCTCCATAAACATTGTATGGATCTGCATTGTCAACATTAATGGAGTAAAACTGTCCAACTGACGGTTGATTTAGCTTCATCCAATTTGCACCTTGATCATACGAAATATTGACACCCCCATCATTGCCTAATACTAAATGATCTGTATTTTTTGGATTAATCCATAGATCATGGTGATCAACATGCACATTGCTTGCTCCAATTCTTGAGTAGGTTTTACCAGAATCATTTGACTTTAAAATAGGCACACCATATATGTATATTTGTTCGGAATCGCTGGGTGATACATGTATCCTTCCAAAATAATATCCATAACTATTATAAACAGCATCCAGATATTCTTCATTTTGCTTATTCCATGTTGTACCTCCATCGACTGATTTGTAAACCTCTGCTCCTATAACCGGAGTATCAAATAATTCGGCATTTGCGTCAGTTAAAAATTTATAAATATCGTTTGCTTTTAACTCACCAGAGTTTATCTTGGACTTTAATAACTCAGAGTTTAATTCATTTTCAAATCCATTTCTCTTTATGAATAAATTTAATTCTTCATTATCTAAACTCATGAAACCTTGCTTGGTCATATCTTTAAAATCTAACCTTTGAATTCCTTGTGTTTTTTTCTCTTTTTTTCTTCTGAACTGATTGTCTAATACAGCATATATAATATTTGAATCATAAATTGCAAGACCAATCCTACCAACACCATATCCAGTTGGAAATCCAGAGTATTGTGTTGTAATTTTTTTCCAAATTTTTCCACCGTCAACTGTTTTGTAAATAGCGGAGTTTTCTCCACTTCCAATAAAGTTCCATTCAGTTCGACTTCTTTCCCAGAATGCAGCATACTGAATTTCAAAATTATCTGGATCATAAACTATATCAATAGCACCAGTATTGTCATTTATATATAGTGATTGTGACCACGTTTTTCCTCCATCGTAAGAGTTAAATACACCCCTTTGCAAATTATTTGAATATAGGTGACCAATTGCAGCAACAACAATATGTTGATTATCATTTGGGTTAATGATTATTCGGCTAATATGGTGAGAATCTCTCAAACCAATATTTTCCCAAGTTTTTCCATTATCATGAGATTTTAAAATACCGATTCCTGGATATGAGGATCTTGATGAATTGCTTTCACCTGTTCCAACATAAATTGCTCCAGATTCCCAATCAACTGCAAAATCACCAATATTCTGTGTCATACTATTATCCATAATGGGGTTAAAGGTTGTACCGTTATTAGTGGTGTGCCATAACCCACCTGATGCATAAGCAACAAAGAATTCCGTTGGATTCTCAGGGTTAACTTCTAAATCTGTTACCCTTCCACTCATTACACTTGGACCAATATTGGTAATCTCTATATTTTTTACAATTGAGTTATTTATACTGGTTTTGTATTCAATTTCAGATTTTTCAATTAGTTCAGCGGAGGTATAATTAACTTGAGAAAAAGAGAAGAAAGAAAAAAATATTATTAAAAAGGTAAAATTTTTCATCATTTTAATTTTTAAATTTGAGAGATATCAAAATAAATGAAATACAAAAAGATTGATACTAAATTATTTGTTAAAAATCGCAAAAATTTTATTAATAAACTAGAACAAAAGAGTATCGCGTTTTTCAACTCAAATGACATCTATCCAATTAGTGCAGATTCAACTCTTCCATTTGACCAACACAGGGATATTTTTTATTTAAGTGGTATTGATCAAGAGGAGAGCATATTAGTCTTATTTCCTGATTCAAAAAATATGAGTTATAAAGAAATGTTGTTTATAAGAGAAACAAATGAGCATATTACACACTGGGAAGGAGAAAAGCTAACAAAGGAACAGGCTAAAAAAATCTCAGGAATTAATAATGTTTATTGGCTAGGTGAATTTGATGATATTTTAAGAGATGTATTAAAAAAAGTTGATTTTGTTTATATAAATACAAATGAACATTACAGGCAAAATGTTCAGACCCAAACGAGAGAAGACAGGTTTATTAAAAAATTAAAAAAAATAGGAGGACTTAATTTTAAGAAAAGTAATCCTATACTTCAAAAACAAAGATCTATTAAAGATAATATTGAGATACAACTAATTAAAACTGCATGTGAAATAACCAAAATGGGTTTTGAAAGAGTTTTAAACTTTATCAAACCTGGTGTTTGGGAATATGAAATTGAAGCCGAATTCTCACATGAATTTTTAAAAAATCGATCTAGAAAATTTGCATACACACCCATTATTGCATCTGGTAGAAATTCAAACTTTTTGCATTATATATACAATAACAAGCAATGTTTAGATGGCGAAATAGTATTAATGGATGTAGCAGCTGAATATGCAAACTACTCCTCCGACATGACAAGAACTGTCCCTGTTAATGGTAAGTTTAGTAAGAGGCAAAAAACTATTTATAATGCTGTTCTGAATGTGAAAAATGAAGCAACAAAATTGCTCAGACCTGGAATTCTATGGCACGAATATCATGTTGAAGTTGGTAAAATTATGACTTCTGAACTGTTAAAAATTAAATTGTTAGACAAGTCTGATGTTCAACGCGAAACAAAAAAAACACCTGCGTACAAAAAATACTTTAGCCATGGAACATCCCATCATTTGGGTTTAGATACTCACGACTATTGTGATCTGAAAATACCTATGGAAAAAAATATGGTTTTAACAGTTGAACCTGGAATATACATTAAAGAAGAGGGTTTTGGTATTAGATTAGAGGATGATGTCGTAATAAATGATAATGGTGGCCCAACTAATCTAATGAGCAATATCCCTATAGAAATTGATCATATTGAGGAAATAATGAACTCAAAATGATTTCCATCCCAAAGACTTGATCTCAGATTTAGAACCGTTGCCTAAATCTAAATATGTTTTTTTATCATTTGTGATGTGACCAATGACATGTAAATCAAAATCACTATTTTCAATTTTTTCATAATCACTTGAATTTATAGTAAACAAAATTTCATAATCCTCTCCTCCTGACATGATAACTGAAATTGGATCTAAATTAAATTCATCACATACTTTTAGTAAGGAGTGATCTTTATAAATTTTATCAGAATATAACACACATCCTTTTTCTGAACTATTACACAAATGAATAATCTCAGATGATAAACCATCACTTATATCAATCATTGAAGTTGGAGTGATTGAATTTTTATCTAGAAAATTAATCAAGTCTGTTCTTGCTTCAGGTTTAAGTTGACGCTCAACCAATTCTTTGTAAGGTTCTAAATCTGGCTTACTATTCGGATTGACAAGAAATACTTGTTTTTCTCTTTCTAAAATTTGTAACCCAAGATAAGCCAACCCTAACTTACCTGAACAAACAACTAAATCATTATTATTAGCTCCTGATCTTTTACAGATCTTTTTTTGATCTACAACACCAATTGATGTAACGGAGATAATTAACCCTTTTTGAGACGAAGTAGTATCTCCACCAACCAAATCAACTTGATACCTTTTACATGCTAAATTAATCCCCTCATAAAGCTCATCCAAAGATTCCAGTTTGAATCTATTTGACACTGCAACTGAAACCGTAATTTGCTTACATGTTCCATTCATCGCGCATATATCAGAAATATTACAAACAACAGCTTTATAGCCCAAATGTTTTAAGGGGAAATAGGTTAAATCAAAATGTACACCTTCAACTAACATATCAGTAGAAATTAAGGAATAAGAGTTTGGAACTTTTAATACTGCAGCATCATCTCCAATACCAACAATAGTTGAATTATTATAATTCTTGACATTCTTTTTTACATGTTCAATAAAACCAAATTCACCCAATGAAGAAAGATCAGTTAGATTCTGATTTTTATTATTTGATTTTTCTTTGCTATGGTCCATATTTTGTATAAATAATACTTCAAATTTAGATTAATAAATATTTTTTAAAGGATTATATTTGCAAAATATGATTGAGGTAGACCAGACAGCAAAAGAAGAGGTTAGTAAACTAATGGAATCAGACGGTTATAATCCGACAAAAGACTTCATTCGTGTTGGTGTTAAGAGTGGTGGTTGCTCTGGCTTATCATATGAACTGAAATTTGATAAATCTACCAACGATAATGATAAGGTTTTTGAAAATAATGGTATAAAAATTGCCGTAGATAAAAAAAGTTTTTTGTATTTGATTGGAACAACATTAGAGTATCAAGGGGGATTGAATGGGAAAGGTTTTGTTTTTAGAAATCCAAATGCAAATAGAACCTGTGGTTGTGGAGAAAGCTTTTCTTTATAAATTATTATTATTATGGCCTATACTGAGGAAGAATTAAAAAAAGAATTAGAAAATCAAGAATATCAATATGGTTTTACAACTGATATTGAGTCAGAAACATTTCCTGTTGGATTAAATGAAGATATAGTAAGATCAATTTCTGAAAAGAAAAATGAACCTGAATGGATGACTGAATGGCGGCTAGAAGCTTATTCAGCATGGAAAAATATGGAAGAGCCAAATTGGCATAATGTAAATTATAAAAAACCTGATTTTCAAAGTATTTCATATTACTCAGCTCCTAAAACAAAAAATAATCTTAAAAGTCTTGACGAGGTTGATCCTGAACTAATTAAGACTTTCAATAAACTAGGGATATCAACTGAAGAACAAAAAAAGCTCTCTGGTGTAGCCGTTGATATTGTAATGGATTCCGTATCTGTAGCTACAACTTTTAGAGAAACATTAGCAGAAAAAGGAATAATATTTTGTTCTATTTCTGAAGCTATAAAAGATTATCCAGAGCTTGTAAAAAAATATATTGGTAAGGTTATTCCAAGAAAAGATAATTATTATGCAGCTCTAAATTCAGCTGTTTTTTCCGATGGATCTTTTTGTTATATACCCAAAGGGGTCAGGTGTCCAATGGAATTATCAACTTATTTTAGAATTAACCAGGCAGGCACTGGTCAATTTGAAAGAACTTTAGTTATTGCAGATGAAGGAAGTTATGTCAGTTACTTAGAAGGCTGTACTGCACCTAGCAGAGATGAAAATCAATTGCATGCAGCTGTAGTAGAATTAATTGCAATGGATAATGCTGAAATAAAATATTCCACAGTTCAAAACTGGTATCCAGGGAATAAACAAGGGAAAGGCGGCGTTTTTAATTTTGTAACAAAAAGAGGTTTATGTAATAGAAATGCAAAAATATCTTGGACTCAAGTAGAAACTGGTTCAGCTGTTACATGGAAATACCCATCATGCATTTTAAGAGGTGACAATAGTGTTGGAGAATTTTATTCAATTGCTGTAACTAACAATTATCAACAAGCAGATACAGGTACTAAGATGATTCACATAGGGAAAAACACAAAAAGCACTATAATTTCTAAAGGGATTTCTGCTGGAAAATCCCAAAATAGCTATCGTGGTCTAGTGCAAGTTGGGAAAAGAGCATCAAATGCTAGAAATTTTTCACAATGTGATTCTTTATTAATGGGTAACAAATGTGGTGCACATACGTTTCCATATATAGAAGTCAAGAATAAATCAGCTCAAATTGAACATGAAGCAACTACTAGTAAAATTGGGGAGGATCAACTTTTTTATTGCAATCAAAGAGGAATTGACACTGAAAAAGCTATTGCATTAATTGTAAATGGCTTTAGCAAAGAGGTCTTAAACAAACTTCCTATGGAATTTGCAGTTGAGGCCCAAAAATTACTTGAAATTTCATTGGAGGGATCAGTCGGTTAAAAGTTTATTATGTTAAAAATTGAAAATTTACATGTTAGTATTGAAGGCAAAGAAATTTTAAAAGGTTTGTCATTGGATGTCAAGCCTGGTGAAATTCATGCTATTATGGGTCCAAATGGTTCAGGTAAGAGTACTCTATCATCTGTTATTGCAGGTAATGAAGATTATCAAGTTGAAAAAGGAAACATTTTTTATAATGGTGAAAATATTGAGGATCTTTCAGCAGATGAAAGAGCAAATAGAGGTATTTTTATGTCATTTCAGTATCCAGTTGCAATTCCAGGAATTACCGTTACCAATTTCATTAAGACAGCTATAAATTCCAATCTAAAAGCACGAGGTGAAAAAGAAATGCCTGCTGGAGAGATGCTCAAAAAGATAAGAGAAAAATCAAAATTATTGGAGATTGATTCAAAATTTCTATCTAGATCCCTAAATGAAGGATTCTCAGGTGGAGAAAAGAAAAGAAATGAGATATTTCAGATGGCAATGTTAGAACCCAATCTTGCAATACTCGATGAAACCGACTCAGGACTGGATATAGACGCATTAAAGGTTGTTGCAAATGGTGTAAATAAATTGAAAAATGATGATAATGCTATTGTCATAATCACGCATTATCAAAGACTGCTGGACTATATAACACCAGACTTTGTTCATGTTCTTCAGGAAGGAAAGATTTCCAAATCAGGAGACAAATCTTTGGCCCTTGAATTAGAGGAAAAAGGATATGATTGGATTTAATTTTTAAAATATGTCACTCAAAGAAAAACTAGTTTCTTCATTTCTGGCATTTGAACTTGATACAGATACCAACTCAAAAGTTCATGAAATTAGATCAAAATCAATCAAAGATTTTGAAAAAATTGGATTTCCACATTCAAAAGATGAATATTGGAAATACACTCCTATAAGAAAAGTTTTGAATGAGGAACTAACAATATTTAAGAAGAAAAGACATCTTCTTGAATTTGATAAAGTAAAAGACTTTTTTTTAGGTGGAATTGAATCCTACAAAATTGTTTTCATCGACGGAATGTATGATCCGCTATGGTCAAGTACAACTCATGAGGGTGCTGACATTTGTATATTATCTTCCGTTTTAGAGAATAAAAAATATGGTAATGTTATATCTAAGTACTACAACAAATTGATTAATGAGAAGGAGTCATTTAGTTTGCTAAACAGTTCATTTACAAAAGAAGGAGCCTTTATTCATGTCCCAAAAAATGTAGAACTTGAAAAGCCCGTTGAAATTGTTCATATCAACTCTGGCGGTGAATCATCATTAATGCTTCAACCTAGAAGTTTGATTATTCTTGAAAAAAACTCAAAAGCTGAAATTATTGAAAGTCACTACTCTTTAAATATTAATGAAAAAATTCCCTCTGAAAAACATTCAACATATGTTGATCCTTTAACGAATACTGTAACTGAAATTCATGTTAATGAAAATGCAAAATTGGACTATTATAAAATCCAAAATGATCTTGAAACTACATCAATAATTGACAGCACATATATTGATCAAAAAAGTAATAGTGAAGCAAGTTGTCATACGTTTTCTTTTGGGGGAAATCTTGTACGTAATAATTTAAATTTCTTTCAAAATGGAAAGAATATTAATTCCATTTTAAAAGGAATTACAATAGTTGGATCTGATCAGCATATAGATCACCATACTTTGGTTCATCACGCAAACCCTAACTGTGAAAGCCATCAAGATTATAAAGGTATTTATAATGACAAATCTACTGGCGTGTTCAATGGCCGAGTTCTTGTTGAAAAGGTTGCTCAAAAGATAAACGCATTTCAGCAGAACAATAATTTGATAATTGGGGATAATGCAACTGTAAATTCCAAGCCGCAACTTGAAATATTTGCCGACGATGTAAAGTGTTCGCACGGTTGTACTATCGGACAAATTGATGAAAATGCACTTTTTTATCTAAAAACTAGAGGAATTAATGATAATGACGCAAAAGGACTCCTAACATATGCTTTTGCAAATAATGTGTTGGAGAATGTCGGGATGCAAGTTTTAAAAACCAAAATCAAAAAGATTATCGCAAGAAAAATTGGTATTAATATTGGCCTTGAATTATGAATTTAAGTTTTGACGTTGATAGTATAAGACAAGATTTTCCAATTTTGTCAAAAAAGATCCATAATAAACCATTAGTGTATTTTGATAATGCAGCAACATCACAAACTCCAGTTTGTGTAATTGATTGTATTAAGGATTATTATGAAAAATATAATTCAAATATTCACCGAGGAGTACATTCTCTTAGTGATGAAGCAACCAATGCGTATGAAAATGCTAGAAATAAGATAAAAGATCATTTTAATATAAATGAGAGTAAGGAGGTTATTTTTACCTCAGGTACAACTCACTCAATTAATATAGTGTCAAATGGTTTTAGTAAAATATTAAAAAAAGGAGATGAAATCATTGTATCGGGACTTGAACATCATTCAAATATTGTCCCTTGGCAAATGATGATAAAAAATAACGATGCTAAATTAAGAGTAATTCCTTTGAAAGATAATGGAGAGTTGGATATGGATGAGTTTAAAAACATTTTATCCAATAAAACAAAAATTGTTTTCTTAAATCATGTTTCAAATGCTTTAGGAATAATCAATCCGATTAAAGAAATTATTGATATTTCACATAAAAACGGTGCTATCGTTTTAATTGATGGTGCTCAAAGTGCCGCTCATTTTAAAATCGATTTACAAAAACTAAATGTTGATTTTTTTACAGCTTCTGCTCACAAACTATGTGGACCAACTGGTGTTGGTTTTCTGTATGGAAAAGAAAAACTGTTATCCAAGCTTGATCCTCTAATGGGGGGTGGTGAAATGATTTCTGACGTAACTTTTTCAAAGACAACTTATGCAGATCTTCCACACAAATTTGAGGCAGGAACACCTAATATAGCTGGCGTAATTGCTTTTGGTAAAGCAATTGATTATTTGAATGAAATAGGTTTAGATAACATAGAGAAATATGAAAAAAGTCTGCTTGATTATGCAAATTCTAAATTAAAAGAAATTGATGGCTTGAAAATTTACGGTGACTCAAAAAATAAAACATCTGTAATTTCATTTAATATCGATGGAATTCATTCCTATGATATAGGATCTATTTTGGATAAATTTGGTATTGCGGTAAGAACAGGTCAACACTGTGCACAACCTATAATGGATCATTTTGGGATTGATGGGACCGTGAGAGCATCTTTTTCATTCATAAATACAATTGAAGAAATAGATCATTTCTACGATTCTTTGATTAAAGCTAAATCCATGTTGAGTTAATTTATAACTTTATAAAATGACGATTGAAAATGCACAAAAAGATATAATTGATAACTTTTTATTTTTTGATGATTGGACTCAAAAATATGAGTACATTATTGAGCTTTCAAAAGATCTTGAATCTATGAACAAAGAACTAAAAAATGAGGATAATTTGATAAAGGGTTGTCAGAGTAAAGTATGGCTTCATGCTGAATTAAGTGATGGTAAAATTAATTTTTTAGCTGATAGTGAAGCAATTATTACAAAAGGTATAATTTCTATACTTTTAAATGTTTTTAACAACAGAACACCCGACGAAATACTTAGTTCTAACATGGACTTTATTGAAAAAATTGGATTAAAAGAGCATTTATCACCAAATAGAGCCAATGGCCTTTCTTCAATGTATAAGCAAATAAAATTTTATGCTATTGCTTTTAGTAAAACCTAAATTATGACTAAAAAAATTGATCCAAAAAAATTAGGTGACCTAGTTGTTAAAGTTTTAAAAACTGTTTATGATCCTGAAATCCCTGTTGATATATATGAACTAGGATTGATATACGATGTGTTTCTTAATGAAAGTAATGATGTTAAAGTTTTAATGACATTAACAACACCAAATTGCCCAGTTGCCGACTCCCTACCAGAAGAAGTAAAAAATAAGATAAAAGAAATCCCCGAAGTTAATGAAGTTGAAATAGAAATGACTTTTGACCCACCTTGGTCAAAAGACTTGATGAGTGAAGAGGCTAAACTAGAGCTTGGATTTTTGTAAATGAAATATGAAATAAAAAATAGAGTTTCAGAAAGTAAGCTTATTACTATTGATTTTAATGATTTCTTAACAGGCCTTTACATTGAAGAATTTGATATTAAACCTTGGCTAAAGGATGATTTAATTCTAATTGAAAAGGAATTCAGAAAAAATGTAAGAAATTTTAATTGGTCTTTACTTAAAGGAAAAAACATTTCAATTATCTGTTCAAATTCTGCAATAATTCCTGATTGGGCATTTATGTTGGTTAGTTCTGAATTAACAAAATGTGGAATAAAAAATTTTATAGGAAATATAAAATCTTATAAAGAGTATTTAATAAATCATAAGATTAATGACTTTGACTTAGGTTCTGTTAAAAACAAGCCTGTTATAATCAAAGGATGCTCAGATGATGAATTCAGTAAGTTCATTTATTCTCAATTAATTCAAAAGGTACAGGGTGTTGTTTCAAGCATAATGTTTGGAGAGGCGTGCTCAGCAGTTCCGATTTTTAAAAAATAATGAGAAACATTTTTTTAGTATTAATGATCATCTTAATATCTAAATCCTACTCTCAAGATAAACTTACTGACTCTATTAATTCTAATTGGGAAAAGACTGGAAAATTTACATTTCTTGGTAATCAATCAAGCTATAGTTATTGGACCGCTGGAGGCCAATCAAGTGTTTCAGGCACTATAAAAATTGATTATGATTTGAATTATGAAAAAAGTGGATGGAATTGGGACACAAAGATTATTGCTGCATACGGCCTTAACAGTAGTGCTGGTAGTAAGTTTTTAAAAAAAACTGATGATAAATTAGATATCAACTCATTAATTGGTAAAAAATTTTCGTCTTCAAATATTGGTGATTTAAGCTACTCTAGTTTTATAAATTTTAAAACACAGTGGACAAAAGGATATAGATTTAAAAAAGACTCTGATGGAGAAGAAGAAAGAACTGAAAGAACAAGGTTTCTCTCACCTGGATATCTCCAAATTGGAGTTGGACTTTACTGGGAAAAAAATAAAGATTTTTGGATCAACTTTGCACCTATGACGGGTAGACTAATTCTAGTCAATAAATTTTTTACTGCTGGATTGAATGATAATCAAGAATACTTTGGTGTAAAAAAGGATGCAACTAGTAGATTCGAACTAGGGGCATCTGTTAGATCTTTTTATAAATTCGAATTTGTTGAAAATGTATTTGTAACCAATCGTATCAGCTTATATTCCGATTACCTTGAAAATCCTGAAAATATAGATTTAGATTATACAATAAATACATCTCTTAAAGTGAATAGATATTTGACAACCGACCTGATTTTCCAGTTTATTTATGATAATAATGCAGTCAAAAGACTCCAGGTTAGAGAGGTGATGGGAATTGGTTTGAGTTTGGACTTTTAGGCTTTGGGTTTTGGATATAAGTAATTGTTATATGGGAATCTGTTTTCATGTATTTTACTTATATTTTTATATAGAGTATTTTTTAAAAATTTGAAATTCAACTTTTCCAAAGCAGAAATGTAAATTTTATGATTAGTATTTTTTAATCTTCTACTTTTTAATTTATCAACCTTATTAAAAATAATTATGGTTTTTTTATCACCACAATTTATTTCATTTAGAATTAGTTCAACTGAATCAATATGATCCTGATAATTTGGGTGTGAAACATCAACTATGTGCAATAAGATATCAGACTCTTGGATCTCCAACAATGTACTTTTGAATGATTCAATCAATTGAGTAGGAAGCTTTCGTATAAAACCGACAGTATCAGAAAGTAAAAAAGGTAAGTTTTCAATAACTACTTTTCTAACTGTAGTGTCTAAGGTTGCAAATAATTTATCTTCAGCAAAAACCTTTGATTTAGAAATTTGATTCATAATTGTCGATTTACCAACATTAGTATATCCAACCAAGGCAACTCTCACAAGCTTTCCCCTATTTCCTCTTTGAACTGACATTTGTTTATCAATACTGAAAAGTTTTTTTTTAAGTAATGATACCTTGTCGCGAACAATTCGTCTGTCTGTTTCAATTTCTGTCTCACCAGGGCCTCTCATACCAATACCTCCTTTTTGTCTTTCCAAGTGTGTCCAAAGTCCTTTGAGTCTTGGCATTAAGTATTCATATTGAGCCAACTGAACTTGAGTTTTAGCATAACTAGTTTTAGCTCTTTGAGCAAATATGTCTAAAATTAATCCTGTCCTGTCTATTATTTTTGTTCTTAGCGTCTTTTCAAGGTTTAACTGCTGACTAGGTGACAATTCATCATCAAATATCACTGAACTTATATCATTATTTTTAATAAAAAACTGTATTTCTTGAATTTTTCCAGATCCTATAAAGGTTTTGGGGTTTGGTTTATCTATCTTTTGGATAAACCTTTTTAAAACTTTTCCTCCAGCTGTTTCTGATAAGAAACATAACTCATCTAAAAACTCTTGAACCATGGCTTCTGAGTTGTTACTAATTATAGCGCCAACTACTACTGAGTTTTCATAAAAAATGTTTTTATTTTCAATCAAATTTCAGGCTTGAAAAACTTTAAAGTTAATTCTGAGTTACTAAAGTCCAAATATGAATAATGGTTGAACCAATCACCACAATTGTAATATAATGAATTGTTGCCAAGATTAATTTTTAATGGAATATGTCTATGGCCAAAAACAAAATAATGATAATGATCAGACTTTAATATTTTTTTACAGAAATTATACAGTAATTCTTTTTCGTTACTTTCAAACTTAATCTCTTTTCCTGATATAACACTATTTTTTCTGGATAAAAACTCTCCTATTCTTATGGAAATATCTGGATGAATACAAGAATATAAAAACTTAAAAAGAGGGTTTCTAAAAATAATCTTTAAAAACTTATAGCCATAGTCACCTGGACCTAAACCGTCACCATGACCAATAAAAAAAGATTTTGAATTAAAAATAAAAAGCTCAGGTGATTTGAAAACTTTAATATTTAATTCCTTTTGAAAATAGTCAGTCATCCAATAATCATGATTACCTACGAAAAAATATATTTTTATTCCCATATCAGATAACTCAGCAAGTTTACCCAAAGAACGAGTAAAACCTTTAGGAACAGCCTCCTTATATTCAAACCAAAAGTCGAATAAGTCACCAAGTAAAAAAATAATCTCAGCATCATGCTTAATTGAATCAAGCCATTTAACAAAAATCTTTTCTCTATCATGGCTTTCTTTAAATGAAGTTAATCCGAGATGATTATCTGAACTAAAATATATTTTTTTGTCTTTTGGGATCTCCATAAATATTATCCTATAGCATTGTTTAAATCATCTATTAAGTCTTCAACATCCTCTATTCCAACACTCAATCTAAGAAGGGACTCTACTAATCCTGATTTTTTTCTTTCTTCTACAGGTATTGATGCATGTGTCATACTGGCTGGATGACAACATAAGCTTTCTACTCCCCCAAGAGACTCAGCAAGCGTAAATAATTTAAGATTTTCAGCTATTTTTTTGGAAGTTTCAAATTTATTATCAATAGGAATAAAAGAAACCATTCCACCAAAACCATTCATCTGATTTTTTGCAATATCATAATTTTTGTGATCTTTAAATCCTGCCCAATATACATCAGCAATTTTTTTATGTTCTTTTAAAAACATTGCTATTTTTTCTGCATTTTCCGAATGTCTTTGCATCCTTAAATGAAGAGTTTTTATTCCTCTTAAAGCTAGAAAACAGTCCATTGGACCTGGAGTAGCTCCAGATGCATTTTGAATAAAGGATAATTTTTTATGAAGATTTTTATCATTTAATACAATTGTTCCAATTACAACATCACTATGACCAGCAATATATTTTGTTGCAGAATGCATTACAATATCAGCTCCTAAATCTATAGGTCTCTGAATATATGGTGTTGCAAAAGTATTATCAACACATAAAAAAATATTATTTTTTTTGGCTAAAAATGACATGGATTTAATGTCAACTACATTCATCATTGGATTGGTTGGGGTTTCAACCCATATAAGTTTTGTGTTAGAGTTAATTTTTTCTTCAACTAAGGTTAAGTCTTCCATATTTACAAAATGAAATTTCAACTGATACTTCTTGAAAATTTGCATAAATAGCCTGTAGCTTCCTCCATATAGATCATTTGTAGAAATTATCTCATCTCCGGGACTCAAAGTTTTAATGATAGCATCAATAGCTGCTAAACCTGATGCAAATGCCAATCCATATTCAGCATTTTCGATGGAGGCCATAGCTCTTTCAAAATTTGTTCTCGTAGGATTATGAGTTCTACTGTACTCATAACCTTTATGCTTACCAGGTGATGACTGAGCATAAGTTGAAGTTTGATATATTGGAG
>OZSS01000225.1_pt1 | contig 26425 bp, 26 predicted proteins | sample 1779911 | NCBI WGS metagenome assembly OZSS01 (sample SAMEA2603589, study PRJEB24840) | metagenome | biome: Water; feature: Photic zone; material: Seawater sample | place: Mediterranean Sea | collected 2013-11-12 | depth 10 m
GAAGTTCAAAGGTTGGTAGAGGGTCGGTTATTTGCCCGAATGTTGTCATCACTTGCGATGTTGAAGTGGGTAATTTTTCAATAGAAGTGGTTCCTCGAGAGATAGAAGCTTTGCTCGATTACGCAGATGTTTCAAAGGATTCAGTGGATTACTTTGTCTTACATCAAGCGAATCGTTATATGGTGCATAACATTGGCAAGCGTTTGAAGGTAGATCTTGGACGTTTCCCAGTGGAATCATTTGGAGCTTTTGGCAATGTCAGTTCGGCTTCTATCCCTGGTGCTCTTTCTTATGAATTGGCAGGCCCATTGACTGGTGAGAGTGGAGGCAAGTCTTCGCATCAAGTTGTTCTTTCTGGTTTTGGCGTCGGCTTGTCTTGGGGGAACTGTTTATTGACCGTTTCTAATTTGGACTGTCTTGAATGGAGGGTCTATAAATCGTGAGTATGCAAAATATTCTCAGCTTGTGTATCAGAGAAATCCTTTTATTTAAAGTATATGGAATTTAATAGATTTATTCAGCAGTTTGAAGAGTCTTTGGATGGCTTGGAGACAGGTTCATTGACTGGAACGACTGCATTCAAGGGATTAAAAGAGTGGGATTCTTTAGCCATATTAACTTTAACGGATACGATTGATTTAGAATATGGCGTATTATTAAAAAAAACTGAGATAGAATCTTGTGATACAGTTCAGTCGCTTTTTGATCTAATTCAATCAAAAGTATAGCTTATGAAACAGATTTACATTGTTGGTGCAGGAGGCTTTGGTCGTGAAGTTTTTGATTGGATGATCGAAACTTACGACTTCATTGAAGAGTATTCGTTTGCTGGGTTTCTTGATGACAATTTACAAGCACTTGATGGATTTTCGATTGAAGCTAAAGTAGTTAATAAAATATCTGATTATAAAGCAGACAAAAATGATTGCTTGATTTGCGGGATTGGAAACCCCTCAATCAAAAAAGAAATTTGCCAGTCACTTATAGACAAAGGAGGTAAATTTATTAGCTTAATCCACCCTTCGGCTAAATTGGGCAGAAGTTCAAAGGTTGGTAGAGGGTCGGTTATTTGCCCGAATGTTGTCATCACTTGCGATGTTGAAGTGGGTAATTTTGTTATGATTAATTTATCAACAACTCTCGGACATGATTCTAAAGTGGGAGACTGGTCTACGCTCAGTGCCCAATGTGATATTACTGGTTTTGTTGAAGTAGGGGAGTCAGTATTTTTAGGTAGCGGCGCTAGAATTATCCCGTCTAAAACAATTGGCTCATCAAGCATTATTGGTGCGGGATCTGTGGTCATCCGAGATGTCGCTCCTAAAACTTCAGTTTTTGGAAATCCTGCAAGACCTATTTTCTAGGGCAGCGGATTCAATATACTTAATTTAATAGAGTAATCTCTTTTGAAGATAAAGGTAATTGGCTTAATCCTCCAATAATTTCATCAAATCCTTCTAGTTTTTGTAGGGATTCCAGATTTTCGTTACTGGAAAGTCTTATAAAGAATTGTTCTTGCCTCAGATTAAGTCCGTATTTTTGGATATCAATTAATGCCCCAAAGATATTAGGGATTTCTTTTTGTGCATATCCGAATGGTTCTCCACCGACTAAGTGCCAAAAGTAAACGTTTTCTATAGTTCGGTCTTTTTTGTAAATGCCAAATTCTGCATTTTTAAGTTTAAATTCGTTAACTTTAAAAGGAATAGAGTATTTTCGATCTAGGCGAGTCCAACCGTTAACGACCCAGCAAGTATCTGGCGTGTGCGCTCCGGCCCAACGATAGGATACTTTTCCCGGAGTCCAGTAAGCAATATAAACCCCTACACGAACATTCCCTTTTACGTAAACACGGTATAAGGAGTCGTCAAAATTGAGAAAGGAAGCAATGCGATCACTGGATTCTTCAGAATTAGCTAGATCAAAATCAGTATAGGACCAGCCATTTATTTCTTTGGGGATAATATTAGAAAGGGATTGATCTAAAGAAATGGGTGCTGCTGGCGAAAATGCAAAAAAGAGTTTTAATCCTAGCACAGAGAAAAAAGTCAGAAATCCAGTAGTTAAAATAAAAACTTTCATAAGAAAAGAAAATGTATTTTGGGAGTTTATTTATCTTGTAGTTTATCTAACTTAAATTTGTAAATTTATCAGGCAATCCTATTTTATTAAAAGATGTTATCTAACCCTAAGCAGATATTTATATTTCTATCTAAGAAAGTACGGTCACTCACAGGCTTTGTTGAGAAGGTTATTCTTTTTATTTTGTCATTAACCTTGTCGCTACTTTTATTAATTAACGGAGGGGTTGATCCAGGAAACCATGCTTTTATCGTTCCTCTTTTTGGTATCTTAATTTTGCTACATGGCTTTTATGTTTATTTGAGGGATAAAAGTAAAAGGAGGGAAGAGGATTATAGGCTAAGCGCAATACCTTTTAAATTTTTGCCATTTTTGATTTGGGCATTGGTCAGTGTGAATTTTATTTCGCCAGTACCTTGGATCGGACAAATATATTTAATTTATTTTTTTGAAGCCTTTATTGTCTTATGGATTCTTGCAAACCATGTTAAAAATTTAAAGCAGCTGGGGATTATTTTTGTTGGGCTATCTATTTCTTTAATGGCTCATATTTATCTTGGGCTCGATCAATTTTTTCATGGGAAAAGCTTAAGTGAATTAGGGATAAAAAAAATAGTTTCAGGTATATTTTTTGAATCTAACTCATATACTTTTTTGAATAGCATTGTTATTGCAGGTATTGTTCCGGCGATATTTTTTCGCTATTGGGAAAAAGTAAAACGCTTTGTCCTGCTGTCACTTGTTTTGCTTTTGTTCGTAAGCTTGGTAATGGCAAATAATTTGCAAGGGTTTTTAATGTACTCCCTCGCATGTATTTGTTGTAGCTATTTTGCTTTTTATAAAAAAGCTACACGAATTAAGTTTTTGCTTACAGTTTTAGTTGTTACCTGCATGACTTATTTAGCTTTTTATTATTCCTTTACTTCATTTAGTGATTATTTTTCTTCGGCATTTAGCTTAGGAGAAATTTCTTTTTTCTTTAAGGCTTGGATCGCTTGTTTCTTCTTATTTTTTAAAAATTTTCTGCTAGGAGTAGGGTTAGGTGGATTTGAGGCAAAATTACCATCAGTTAAATCATTCAGTTTCCCTTTAGTTATCTCTAACCCAAGTAATTTTTATTTATTACTTCTATCGGAGCTTGGTGTTCTTGGCATACTATTACTGGCGAAACCTATATTGCCTATATTAAAAGAAAAATATCAATATTTGAAATCAATACCTAGAATGAAAATAATAGACAGTAGGCCTCGTGTTCCTTTAGAGCGATTTCTATTTTCCATAATTATATCAACTTTAGTAACATTTTCATTAATCAGTCTTTTTCATTCTGTTATAATTGTACCTTTTTTTGTTTGTTTTTTTATGGTGTTAATCGCTATTTTAAATTTACAAATTGATCCGTATGCCCTCAAAATTACTACAAGTGAATATTCAGTGTCTAAAAATTTTGTTATTCGAAAAAATAGCAAAAGTGCACGTTATTATTTTGGATTTGCTTGCTTGTTGGGTGTTCTTTTTTCTTACGATGGCTACAAGGTATTAAAGTCCCATGACATTTACAAAAATGCTTTTTTTGATTTTCAAACTATTTTGGAAACATCCGATAATTTTCAGGATGAGGATTTATTGAATGTTCTTTATTTAGTAGAAGATTCGATTAAAGAAAATAGAGACAACTTAGATGCTTGGTTGTTGAAAAATGAAGTTCTGAATGCCCTTTATAATAAAAACTCAATCCGCTTTAAACATTATCCTGAACAAATGCATGAGGCTTCAAAATTTGTTTTAGATCGTAAAAAAAATTATTGGCAAGCGTGGATGCGTCATGGCATCAGTTTAACGCTTTATGGTGATTTAGAAGATGCGGAAAAGTCATTCAATCGTTCAATTCGATTAGCTCCTAATGACTTTGAGACAAATTTTTACATGGGATCTTTTTTAATGCATTTTCAAGATCGTTTAGCGGAGGCTAAGGAATACATTGAAAAAGCCTTAGTTATTGCTCCCACAAATCAGGAAGCACTGGCATTATATCAAAAATTGCAGCTTTAGAGAGATTGTTTATGTTACGGAATTATTTATTATTACTTGTTTTTATTTGCCTTTCTAGCCTTGCTTATTCGTTCAAATGGCAGCGCGGGCTGTATCAAATTGACCAAATGGATTCAGGTATTCAATTTGCTAAATATGGAGAATTAGCCACAGAGATACCCAAGGAAAAGCTCCCTTTAGAATTTTCCCAATTAGCAAAATTTTCTGCTCTTGATACAGCAAATCTTTTTTTTAAGTCGAGTACTGGAATCCTTGGGAAATGGGAAGGTCCTGGTAAATTGGCTATCGAAGCATTCGATCACAGTTGGCTAGAGTCTGAACTCAAGGACGAATCACTTTATGAATTAACTCGCACAATACTGTATTTTGATAAAGGGCTGCTTTTTATAAATGCAGAAGGTTTGAAAAATGATTCTTACATCCTTGTTGAAACTCCTTTAGGAAAAGTTATTTCTTATGGGGGCATTTTTTCTCTAAAGCTAGAGGATGCAAAGGTTAGCACTCAAAGGAATGCTATGATTAGTTGTTATTTGGGCTCGCTTATATTTACTGACCAAAGAGGTGTTTCCCATTCTTTAAGTGATGGAAACAAGATGCCGATTATTTTAAAAGATGATTTGGTTAAGGTGAATATAGTGAAATTGGATGAATTAGAGCAAAGAGCCGTTGGCAATTTCAATAAGGAGAGGGTCAATTTCATTGAGGCAGATATTTTTCCAAAAGTTGAAATGTCGATGCAAGTTGATTCAGTAGAAGGTGGTGAATTTGATAATGAAAGTGAAGAAGTCAAAAAATACTATTATTTTCCAATAGTTGAACAAATAAAGTCTTTTAATCCGTACGAGAAATCGTACAGCGATGATTGATTTTAATAGGTGGGTATAGTTGGGTCAATTTTTGTGGACCATTCGTGAATACCTCCGGCAAGATTAACCACATTATCAAATCCTTTTGCTTTTAAATATTCAACTGCCTTGAGGCTACGCATCCCGTGATGACAATAAACAATCAAGGTTTCTTCTTTGGGTATTTTTTCCAAATTATATGGGATCATGTTTAGTGGTATGTGTAGAGTTTCTCTAATATGGCCAATTTCAACTTCTTCGGGTTCCCGAACATCGAGAAATTGAATCAATGGATTTTTTTCTCGAAGTTCTTTAGCTTGCATGACAGTTATTTCTATATCCATAATTTTTATTAAATATGACTGAATGACAATGAGTCAATTACCTACAATTATTGTTCCTGCCCGATTGGAGTCTTCTCGCTTAGAGAGGAAGCTGCTTTATGAAATAAATGGTAAACCCTTAATCATATGGACGGCCGAGCGGATAAAAAGTGAAGCGCCTAATTTTCCGCTATTTTTTGCAGTTGATTCTTTAGAGTTATCAGAATGTTTGAAGTCATATGGCTTCGATTCGATACCAACAAGAGACGACCATCTAAGTGGGACAGATCGTATAGCTGAGGCAAATCAAACAATTGGTGCTGAATGGGTGATTAACGTTCAAGGAGACGAGCCATTAATCCTTGGGTCTCAGATTCTAACACTTGCAGATAGTTTTAAGAAGGGACACCAGATGGCTACTTTAGCCACTCCTTTTACCGAAACGGAAGCGTTTTATAACCCAAATGATGTGAAAGTGGTATGCAGTTTAGATGGAAATGCCTTATATTTTTCTCGTTCACCAATCCCTTATACTAGAGCCTCAAAGGGGAAAGTTTCAACAGATTGGCTTTTACAAAATCGTTGCTATAAGCACATAGGTCTTTACGGCTATAGTGCTGAGTTTTTAAGATCGATTTCAAGAATGCGTAGAGGCCAATTAGAAGCAATAGAAAGCCTTGAGCAATTAAGGGTTTTGGAAAATGGGCATTCGATATATGTGGGGATATCGAATGAAGAAACTATTGGTATTGATACTATTGAAGATGTTGAAAACTTTAAAGCCTATCTCGCTAGTTGACAAATCAATGAATTCCACGCCTTTTATTAAAGTGAAAATAACAAATATTTAATGAATCAAGAGGAGACAGATTTTGAACCAACTGATATGCCGAATGCGAGTGGTCACTTTGGGCAATTTGGGGGTATGTATGTGCCTGAGACTTTGATGACTCCTTTGTATGAATTGACAAAGGCATACAAGGCAGCAAAGCAGGATCCTGAGTATAATCGAGTATTAGATGAATACTTAAGAGAGTTTGCTGGCCGACCCACTAATTTGTATTTTGCAGAACGACTTAGTGAACACTGCAAAGGAGCCAAAATTTATTTTAAGCGTGAAGATTTGCTACACACTGGTGCCCATAAAATAAACAACGCTATAGGACAGGCTCTATTAGCAAAGCGAATGGGTAAAAAGCGCATCATTGCAGAAACAGGGGCAGGACAGCATGGCATTGCTACTGCAGCAATTTGTGCAAAGTTAGGGCTAGAATGCGTTATCTACATGGGCGAAGAGGATATGCGAAGACAATCTTTGAATGTATTTCGTATGCGTCTTTGTGGTGCAGAAGTCCGTGGAGTTTCTGCTGGACAAAAAACACTTAAAGAGGCTGTGAATGAAGCGATGCGTGATTGGGTAACAAATGTTAGGCATACCCATTATATCATTGGTTCTGCATTGGGTTCACACCCTTTTCCAATGATTGTACGAGATTTTCATAGAGTCATTGGAGAAGAAACTCGCAGGCAGATTTTAGAAAAAGAGGGACGTTTACCAGATGAGATCTGTGCTTGTGTAGGCGGTGGCTCAAATGCGATTGGGCTCTTCTTCTCATTTTTAAAGGACCAAGAGGTAACTTTAACTGGAGTTGAAGCTGGGGGACGTTCATTAGAGAGCGGAGATCATGCTGCCCGTTTTTCTGGGGGTCGTTTAGGGATTCTCCAAGGGGCAAAGACCTGGATTTTGCAAACGGAAGATGGGCAAATTGATTCAACTCATTCGGTTTCTGCAGGCTTGGATTATGCAGCAGTCGGTCCCGAGCATGCTTACTATAAAGAAATGGATCGAATCCATTTTGGATATGCGACTGACGAAGAAGCCTTAGATGCTTTTCAATTATTATGTAAGATTGAAGGCATAGTTCCAGCTTTAGAAACTTCGCATGGTATTGCTTACGCTATTAAACGGGCGAGTGAACTTCCTGAGGATGCATTGTTAGTTTGTAATTTAAGTGGTCGTGGTGATAAGGATGTTCAGGAAGTGGCCAAGGTTTTAGGAGGCGATTAATTGTTTCGATATGCTTTTAGTCATAGATAATTACGATTCTTTTACATACAATCTAGTTCAGTATTTTGGCGAATTGGGTGTGGAGCAATCCGTATTCAGAAATGATAAGATTTCTATTGAAGAGGCCCTTGCTTTAAAGCCAGATCGTTTAATGATTTCTCCAGGCCCGTGTTCTCCTAATGAAGCAGGTGTGAGTTTAGAAATGATCGAGGCATTTGCAGGGAAAATCCCTATTTTAGGAGTTTGTCTAGGACATCAATCAATAGGGCAGTATTTTGGTGGCGATGTTGTGCGTGCAGATCGTCTGATGCACGGTAAAACTTCTCCTGTTTTTCACCAAAATACAGATCTTTTTGAGGGCTTGCCGAATCCTTTAGAATGTACCCGATATCATTCATTAATTGTTGATAGAGCAACTTTACCCACTTGTTTAAAGGTTACTGCAGAAACGAAAGAAGGTGAAATAATGGGATTTGCTCATGAAGCATTGCAGATTTGGGGCGTTCAGTTTCATCCTGAATCAATTGCTACAGAAAAAGGGATTTCTTTATTAAAAAATTTTCTTAAGTTGTAATTTTTATAAACAACCTTAGTATTTTTTTGAAAATATGTTATGCCCAAAATGCAGATCGTTGAATAACAAGGTCATTGATTCTCGCTTGAGTAAAAATGAGGTATCAATTCGCCGCCGCCGTCAATGTTTAGACTGTGATTTCCGTTTCAGCACCATCGAAGAAATTATGCGTTCTGAGTTACAAGTTGTGAAGCGTGACGGACGAAGAGAAGACTTTGATCGTAATAAATTAATCAATGGATTAAAAAAAGCAGTTGAAAAACGTCCGATTGAGCGATTGCAAATTGAGATTTTGATTTCTGAGGTGACGGCTGAGCTGAATAAGGACTACGACCAAGAAATACCGGCTAAAGTGATAGGGGATTTAATAATGGAGCGTTTGAAATCGTTAGATAAAATTGCTTATGTTCGTTATGCTTCTGTCTATAAAGATTTTCGTGATATTAATGAATTTGCCAAGGAGATAAGCGAACTGAAGTAGCTTTTATGGTTCAGTTTAATACAGTCTATCAGTTAAAAACCATTAATGAGCTGCTTGCACAGGTGGGTTCTGCAGATGTCGAGATGGTTGAGCATGCAAGAAAGGCGATGCTTTTTTATGAAAATGAGCGAATTGAAAATGATTCTAAAAAGGCTCTTCTTATTGGGGTAGAGCGTTTATTGAAATTGTATTTTGGTCGGGCTGAAGATCGTTTAATCGGGATAGAGCATTGGCATTTGCCAAATGAGGAAGTTCAAGAATCCCTTTGGTTCAGGCAATCGATTAATGAAAAGGTTTTACGTATATCAGGTTTTCCTTGCTCTTTATTTTTGATTACAGGCCTTAGAGAATCATTACTCGGTAGTAATGTGTATTGGACACAGCGGCATAATCAACAGTTTGAGGATACTAAAGAATGGATCGAATGTTATGTAGCGTCACGAATTCCTTCTCAGCAAATGTTAAATTTATTAATTATTTAAGATGGAGAAAACATTATTTGAGAAAATTATAGCTCGAGAAATACCTGCACAAATTGAATACGAGGATTCCGAATGTATTGTCATTCATGATATAGATCCACAAGCACCCGTTCATATTTTAGTGATCCCTAAAGAGGTAATTCCTCGTATTGCTGAATCATCCTCTTTTAGGCCAGAGATTCTTGGACATTTACTACAAGTCGCTGCAAAAATTGCCAAACAACTCAATTTAAAAAAAGGCTTCCGCCTTGTAATTAACAATGGAGAAGACGGAGGTGAGACTGTGCCTCATTTACATATTCATTTATTGGGCGGTCGAAAATTGGAATGGCCGCCAGGCTGATCTATTCTTTACTTTGTAAGCAATGTAAATTTGTCATAGAAATGCCACTCAGCATTGCACCAATAATCCCAAGAAATCCTTGGTCCGTTCCAGCAATGAATAAATTGTCTAGATGTGTTTGGCCGTTTTTGACTTTAGTTGGGCAGCCATAAATGGCACCATTGATATGCCCAGTAAATTTATGAACAGTTCTCGGTGTAAACATATCTTTGGCAATTATTTCTGAGGCAAACTCTGTTTGTGATTTTTTTAAACTGGGTAAAATATCTAGTGCTGTTTTTTGCAAAATAGTATACCAAGAATTTTTTGCTTCTTGGTAAGATGCTTCATCTAAGCTAAACCATTTTTGGTTATGAGCGAGAGCAGTTATGCGCAAAATGCCGTATTCTAAATTCTCTTGATCAGGGTATGCATAATTGTTGGGCAAGCAAATCACCCCACTTTGAGGGTCTACTAGTTCAGAAGAGGGGGCTTCATATTTGAAATTCTCGCCTTCGTTAAAAAATATTATCGTATCCTTCCATCCAAGATCTTTTGGCTGCTCTTTAAATAAAGTGATAGTTTCCGTAAAAGTTAGTTTACCTACATTGTGCTCAGTTTCTTGGTTTTTGTTTGTATCACATAAGCGAAGAGTTTCAGTGTAGCCTGCGGTTGAAATAATCTTATTTGCGGTGATTTCAGAACCATCGTCGAGTAAGAGTTTTTGAGCGCGCTTTTCATCGCAGATGATTTTTGCTACACCACAACGCATTTTACGGGTTCCTCCAAGACTTCGGTATTTATCTTGTAATGCTTTGATGATGGTTCGAACACCATCTAAAGGGCGAGCAAAACCTTCAAGAAAGAGTGATCGAAACATGATTACAAATTGAGAAAAATCCATGTCATTTTCTGTCGAACTACCGTAATACATAGTTGGACATAGTAGCATTGATTCTAGTAGTGGGTTTTTGAAATACTGCTTTAGGGCCTCTCGTGTAGAGGTCGGTTTTGCCTCGAGGCTGAAAGCGTCATAATTTTTTACTGTTTCGACCAAGCGACAGAAGCCGTTAATTTCATCAGGGAACTGCTCGGCTACTTGTGACTCAAAATAGCTGAAATCATTATTAAAGTTCAATTGGCAATTTGGAAAATGAATTTTGGACTGTAACTGAGGCGATAGCTCTAGAGCATCATAAGGAATTCTCAGTTGCCTTAAAAGTTTGGTCAGTGGGCTGCCTTTTGTACCTTTGGGTACATAATTTGTTAAAGCATGTAGTCCGACATCATATTTATGACCATCTATACTGTAGAACGAATTAAGTCCTCCCGAAGCATTGTGGCGTTCTAGAATAATTGAATCTTTGCCGGCAAGCCCAAGCCGAATTCCTGAGGCAAGTCCTGCCATTCCTGCCCCAATAATGACACAGTCAAAATGTTTTCCATTTAATTTAGAGTCTCTTTTTGGAGAAACTTTATTTTTTGATAGGTTAGCCACAAACCGAATGGATGGACTTAGGAGTTGAATTTCGGGGTTAAGTAGTCAGCACAACTATCGAGAGAAGCAAGTTTTGGATAATCCTCTTCTGGAACCTCGATGCCATGTTGTTTGCGTAGCTCCATAACAATGTCTAGGAAGTCCATGGAATCTAAATCCATTTGATCTCGTAGGTTCACTTCTGATTTTAAATTGGAGGTATCTTCATCAGGAGCAATCTCGTTAATGATATCTATTACTATTTGTTTTACTTGTTCTTCGGTCATAAAATTTTGTTTAAAAATGATTACTCGTCATATTTTTTCAATACTAGAGCTGAATTAATTCCTAGCATTCCAAATGAGTTGTTAAGGATATATTTTATTGAGTCAACTTTGAGTGGATGATTTATAACAAGATTATTTAAAGTACATTCTTCATCCAGTGTATCGATATTAATCGTTGGATGTATTGTATTATCGCGAAAAGAAGGCAAGTTGCCTGCTAATTCTAGGGCTCCAGCTGCTCCCATTGCATGTCCTATAAAACCTTTAGAGTTGTTAATATAGGTAGATGGGCAGTTTTGAAAAACTTCTCGAATCGCTTTGCATTCTTGGATGTCTCCTTGGGGAGTCGAAGTCGCGTGTGTGCTGATTAAATCAATATCGCTCAGAGCAAGGCCTGAGGATCGGACGGCTTTTAGCATACATTCAGATTGCCTTTCTGGATTTGGAAGAACGTAATCACTGGCATCGGAATTCATGCAATAGCCAATAATTTCTGCTATAATGCTTGCCCCTCTTTCAAGTGCATCATCCAGGCGTTCGAGAGTAAATAAACAACCACCTTCAGAAACGACGATACCGTTTCGAGAAATATCAAAGGGGCGACTGGCTTTGTTTGGATCATCATGTTTAGCTAAAGCTCCCTGGCTTTTGAAGCCAGCGAATATGCCAAATGTTTGGATACTTTCACTGACACCTCCAGCAAGAGCAAAGTCAACTTCGTTGAGTTGAAGCATTTGCACAGCTTGAATAAGCCCAGCGTTTCCTGCAGCACACGCTGCTCCAATAGTGTAATGAGGTCCCGTGATACCTAAATTAATGGTGATCTCTCCTGCTGGATTATTGGCAACAGTTCGTGGATTGTGATGATGTGTCCAGTAACGAGTATCGTAATCAAATTTAGAAATGTTATAAATTTCATTTTCTGTTTCCACATTTCCATGCTCAGTAGTTCCTATGTAAACTCCGATCCGGTCTTTGTCATAGTTCGGGAAATCAATAGCACTATTAGCAATAGCTTCACTGGCACAGTAAATGGCGATACTTCCAGCGCGAGTACCGACTCTTAATTCTTTTCTTGATTGATATTTGGTCGCCTCAAAATCACAAACACCAGCAGGTACTTTCCCCATGTAGCGCATATCAATTTCTTGAATATTGGCGACACCACGCAATAAATTATCTCGGAATTCCGAGATAGAATTTCCGTTTGGTGAAGTCAGTCCGACTCCAGTAATAACGATTCTTGGGGGATTCATTTTTGAAACAAAGTATTCAATTGATTAAATTAATTTCTATAAAGTTGGTTTAATGCAGTTGTTCAAATTAATTGTATATTGGCTAAATCTTTTCTTTTGCAATTTTTTTAAATTTATTTTTACTAAAACCATGAAAATAAGCAAAACTATTGCCAATGAGTTTATTTCAGACGCGAAAAAGGGTGTTGGCAATGCAGTTGTGTCAGATCGTGATTTAGATTGGGCTATAGTTCAACGTGTTCAAAACGGAGAGGTATCGGCTTTCAATCAATTAGTCCAAAAATACCGACAATCCTTATTTTCTATCATATATAACATGACAGGCAATCGTGAGGATGCCACAGATATTGCTCAAGAAGCTTTTATTAAAGCTTTTCAGTCGATTAAGCAATTTAGAGGGCAGGCTTCTTTCTATACATGGATTTACCGAATTGCAGTTAATTCGAGTATTACATTTATTAAGAGAGCGAAAAAACAACGTTTCATTAATTATGAAACAATCGATGAAACTCTAGTGAGTAGTGATATTTTAGAGTATTTCACAGCAAAAACGAAAACGGAAAAGGGTGCTCTTTTAAAGGAACTTCAAGAAAAATTGAACGAAGCGCTACAAAAATTGTCTCCTAAACATAGAATCGTAGTTATTTTACACGAAGTTGAAGGGATGAATCATAAAGAAATTGCTGATATAACAAAGACAAGCGAAGGAACAGTTCGATCTCGCTTACATTATGCTAAAAAGATGCTACAAGCTTACTTGCAAGAGTATATCGGCTAACCTATTTGAATTTAATATAGTATGAATATTAACAAACATCCTAATTTAGAAGACCTGCTTAAAGTAAAAAAAGCAGAACAACCCGATGATGTATTTTGGGAAAAATTTGACAGGGATTTACAAGAAAAGACCTTGCAAACATTTATCGAGCAAGAGCCATGGTATCGAAATTTGGCAAATAAGTTTTCTCAATTCGCACTTTCTACCTCTATGGCTTGTGCACTCATTTTTTTAATGGGTACTGCCCTGTACATCAATTTGAGCCCTGAGCCTGATATTCTTACATCGGATGTAAATTCTCAAGAGGAGAGTCTTATGATTTTTGAAGAAATGATGATTACTGAAGAATTTAGCGATTATGCAGTTGTTGTTAATGACACTCTGGAGAAAAATTATGCAGTTGAGGTAATTTCAATTCAAGGGGACTCAGAAACCTATGATTTTGAGGCAGACGCAATATCTGTAGCAATTGGCGATACGGTTGATTATTCAGATGCGCCTGTTTATGCATCATCTGATACTTTCAGAATCTCAAAACAATACACTCAGTTAGCAAGTTTTGCTTTCTAGTTTGCTTCCGGATAAATGCACATCAATCTTACTTCAGTGTATCTATTGAGTGTTATAGTCTGTAGTTTTTTACTATCGACTGTTTCATCCTTTTCGGCAAATCATGCACTACAAGAAGACTTGTATCGCATTTATGAAGAATATGAGTCAGCAATTGTTCGAGTGAAAGCGGCATTCCGTCAGCAAGAAACTGAGGATAAGCCGTCAAAAATAAATTTACGTATTGGAACAGGGTTTTTTGTAAGTAGGGAAGGACATGTTTTAGTTAATGCAAGTCGGGCATTGGGTGCTTACAAAATCGGAATTGAGTATAAAGGGATAGTTTACCCAGCAGAGCCAGTTGGGCATGATCCGGTTACGAATATTTCTTTATTACGTTTAATTAATACACCTAAAGCATTTGGCGTGATTCCACTAACTTTTGAGGAACGAGACATTGCTCTAGGAACCTTTGTTTTTTCATTAGCTTGTCCATTAGATTTTGATGTCAGTCCTATATTTGGAATTCTAAGTGGAGTGGATAAGAAATTAGGTGATAGTATTTTCCCAACTTCTTATTATAGGACATCAATAACAATAGGTTCAGGGCAAGGTGGTTCGCCAGTTTTTGATGTTAATGGTCAATTGATAGGAATGACGATTGCTTCAATTCCTGATATGAATGGATCGTATTGTTTGCCAGTTAGTGCATTAGCTCGAGTCAAAGAAGATTTAATGGTAGGCGGTAAATCGCTTAGAGGATGGATCGGATTAGAAGTGAGGGAAAATATTTCAGATCAAAAGAAGCACAATGTTTATATTTCAAAGATTAACGAGTCAGGTCCCGCAGAACTTGCAGGATTAAAGGTTGGGGATAATATCCTATCACTTTGTGATGTTTCCATTCACCATATCTCAGATTTGCCTAGTGCTACTTTTAAAACCTACATCAATCGATTATCACCTATTAAGATTCTTCGAGAGGATACAGTAATAGAGCTTTCTATAAAAGCGGTGGAGGCACCAGGGGTTAAGCTTGAGTCTCAATCTTCGAAATAGGGGCTAGCTTCAGTAATCTTGGCTAAGGCTTTTTTTACGAGTACTTTATCTTCTGGGTAAGTAATCCCAAGCCATTGACTTTGTGTTTTAATAGTTTCGCAGATCAAGACACCGGACCGAATAAATGAATCGATTGCATTGGGCAAATAGCACTCAGATCTTAAATCTTCGATATGGATTTCTAAAAATTCTGTAAAGTAAGTTTCAATCAATGAAAAGATCTCAGGAGAGAAAGCCCAAAAATTCATGGAGACAGGTACTTGAGACGATAATTTTGTAGTCTGTTCAGATGTATTTTTCCCTTCAATACTTTGATCTTCGAGAAATTGAATCTCAGTGTGCTCTTCAATCTTTTCCAGTTGTTGGTTTTTATTGAGTGTGCAAACGCCACGATTCACCGTTCCATTTTCAGATAGTGTATTACAGAGTGCATAGGTTGCCAAGCCTGCAAGTAAAGGATGGTCAGCTTCTTTAAGCATAGACTCACAAAAGTTGTGTATTTGCTTAAAAGCTTCTCTACCATAAAAGTCATCTGCATTAATTACGGCAAATGGGGTATGAACTAAATCTCTAGCTGACCATATTGCTTGAGCAGTTCCCCATGGTTTGCTTCGGTTTTCTGGTGAGCGAAAAGACGAAGGCAGATCATCTGTTGATTGGTAAGCGTATTGAATTGTAATTTTTGCTTTATAATGGACACCAATTTTTGCATCAAATTCATCGGCAAAATCTTTTCGGATAACAAAAACAATCGATGTGAATCCTGCCCTTATCGCATCATCAATGGAATAATCTAAAAGCGTTCGCCCGTCATCACTAATGGCATCGATTTGCTTAAGTCCGCCGTATCGGCTGCCCATTCCTGCCGCGAGTACTAAAAGTGTTGTTTTCATATTTTAACTTAAGAAAAATCCTAAACTCACTAAAGTACCATAAAGAAAAACATTCAAACCTGTATTCTTAAGAAGTCGGAACATAGTTTCTTTAGATTGCTGAGTTGAAATATTTTTTATTTGTCCTAAACAAATACAAGGTGGAATGATTCCAAGGATTGGGAGTAACGAATATGTTGCCAAGGCATTGATTAAAGCAGTAACACAAGCAAACAGGCATGATAGGGCGATGAGTTTTTTTCCGAATCTTTCACCGAATAGAACAATTGTAGTGCGTTTATCGCTTTTTGTATCTTCCTCAAAATCTCTTATATTATTAATCACTAATAAGCTATTCGTGAATAATCCACAGGCTAAAGCATTGAGGATAATCAGCGGGTTCAGCGTCAATGTATGAACATAAAAAGTTGCGCAAACAGCAATTAAACCAAAGAAAAGTACTACGAAAACATCGCCCAGAGCATTATAAGCAAGGGGATAAGGCCCGCCCGTGTAGCACCAAGCGAAAAAGAGGGAGCTAATCCCAACTATGAGTAACCCGCTTCCGCCGTATTGGATTAAATTTAGCCCGATTAAAAATGCACTTGCGAGAACAAGAATGCAAGCAGCCCGCATTGCTTTCTCTGAGAGTAAGCCACTAGAGACTAATCGTCGAGGACCTGATCGCTCTTTAGTATCTGCCCCTTTTTTATTGTCGAGATAGTCATTTGCATAATTACTGCCGATTTGGCTGAGTACAGCAAAGGCTAAACAGTAAATAAAGACCATGAGCTGAAATCCATTTTCATGGTAAGCTAGGGCAGAAGCAATCAATACAGGAGAGATGGAGGCAGGCAAAGTTTTTAAGCGCGCAGCTTCTATCCAATATTTTAAATGAGCCATAATAAAATATGTTCTGAGTCAATACTTTGAAGTTGAAAAGATTTTTTTCTTGGTTTCAGTGAAAGCTTGCCATTTTCAAGCCATTTGACTTGGTAATTACCTTAACAATTTTTTAAAGATTTTAATTTATTCTACTATTATGACAATATTGATTGCCCAAGCAACTGGTTCTGCAGATATTTTTACACAATTTTTGCCACTTATTCTATTATTTTTAGGGATGTGGTTTTTGATTATTGGTCCTCAAAGAAAACGCCAAAAAGAACATGATAAAATGTTATCTGAATTGAAGTCAGGTGACGAAGTGGTTACTAGCGGCGGTATCTTTGCAACTGTGACTAATGTGAAAGAGGATCGTTTGGTCGTTCGTATTGCAGATAATACAAAAGTAGAATTAGCAAAAAATTTCGTCTCTAAAAAGATAGAGAGCGAATAAATTTTATTAATAAATATAATGACTGGTAAATTATTTTGGAAATTTTCTTTTATCATCGCTTTGTTGCTTTGGTGCTACGCCAGTATATCGCCTATACAGGATCGCCCATTTAGCAGTTACATCGAGAGCCAAGCTACCGATAATTTGGAAGAATTTGATGCATTATTAGAGGCAGGAAATGCACGAGTCAGTTCGGGTAAGTCGCCAACTCTATTTATTGCCTTGAGAGACCTAGGGCGTGAACAAAGCATAAATTATGCTAAATTTTTTCCAGAAATTAATTTAAAAGATATTCCTAATCAAAATAAGCGAAATTCTATTTTGTTAAAATATTTATTAAGTGAAGCACAGAGTAATTTGCGATTGGGCTTAGACTTAAAAGGTGGAGTGGGTTTCACTTTAAAATTGGATGAAGGTTCGAACCAGGGCATAAGTCGGTTTGAGCAAACCGAGCAGTTAAAAGATGCTATAGAAATTATGGGCGGCCGTTTAGATGGCATGGGTGTCGCGGAGCCAATCATTCGTCCGGTGGGAGATGATGCGATAGAAATTCAAATTGCAGGTCTATCGACTAAAGATAACCCTGAAGTAATCGATGCCTTGAAAAAGCCAGCGCGCCTTGAGTTTAAGCAAGTTCATCCTAGTTTAATTCCTGAAACAACGGCAAAAGAAGATTATCCAGCAGGGTATGAAGTACTTAATGAAGAGATTGAAGATCGACGTTCAGGCGAGGTGTATGAGCTTTCACGATTTGTAAAAAAGATCCCTGAAGCGACAGGTGATATTATTAAGACGGCCTTTGCTTCTCAGACTCAAACTGGTGGCTTCCAAATAAACTTAGAGATGACGGAAGAGGGTGCTAAGCGTTTTCGTGTGGTGACTGAGAAATTAGTGAATAAGCCATTAGCAATTGTTTTAGATGGGAAACTGTACTCAGCTCCTACGATTAATGAACCTTTGTCAAAAAATGCACAAATTTCTGGGAGTTTTTCTCAAAGAGAGGCAATTGATTTAGCCAATGTTTTAAACAATCCTTTATCAGTTGAATTGGTTGTCGATGAGATGTTCGAGGTCGGTCCTACATTGGCAGAAGACACAAGAAATAGTTCAATCAAAGCGGTGCAATTAGGCGGCATCCTTGTGATTGGTTTTATGATATTATACTACTTCTTTGGTGGTGTTATTGCGGTTCTTTCAGCCGTTACAAATGTTATATTAGTTCTAGGCATTTTAGCTAGTTTAGGAGCAACCTTAACTTTGCCAGGAGTGGCAGCGCTTGTATTGACTTTAGGCATGGGCGTGGATGCGAATATTCTAATTTTGGAGCGTATCCGTGAAGAGCGTTTGCTTGGGAAATCTCCAGAGTCGAGTTTGACCAATGGATTCAACAAAGTGATTTCGACAATTTTGGATGCGAATGTGACGACTTTGATCACTGCCTTAATACTATTCTGGCTTGGTACTGGTCCTGTCAAAGGGTTTGGTTTGACGATGGCAATCGGTATAGTGGCATCTGTATTTTGTGCCCTCTTTGTCACTCGGACTCTAGCAGATTTATTAGTGAACAAGCTTAAGGTTAAACAATTGCTCGGTTTGAATTTATTGCCAAAGCAGAAAATTGATTTCTTCAAATTTAGAAAACCGGCATTTCTTTTATCTTGGATTATTGTGATTGTAGGTGTTTCTAGTGTTTGGTCTCAAAAGGATTCTATTTTAGGTATTGATTTCACAGGCGGTGATGAAATGACCATCGCTTATGCTGAGAAAATTTCGACTGAAGAATTATTGGAAACGGAAGATTTGGGTTCAATAGGTGAAGTTAAATTAGTCTATCAAAAACTGATTGGTGAAGATAAAGAAGTCCTTAAAATACAAACACGTTTTGATCAAAGCCGTGATGTCTTGAGCATCTTACAAAGTGCCTTTCCACAAGCAAATTTTTCTGAAGTCGGTGTGAATCAAATCGGTGCATCTGTCTCACAAGGGATTCAAATGAATGCATTAATCTCAGTTCTTTGTGCCTTAGTGGGAATTTTGCTTTATGTGGCTTTCCGTTTTGAAATTGGGTATGGAGTCGGTGCCGTAGTTGCAACGATACACGATGTTTTAATGACAATTGGTTTATTCGTTCTTCTTGGGTCCTTGGATTTATTTGTCAGCGGACAATTTACTGCGCCTATGCTAGCAGCAATTCTGATGATCGTAGGTTATTCTATCAATGATACGATTGTGGTCTTCGATCGTATTCGTGAAGAATTAGAAATGAATCCTGGAATGAATCTTAAGGCGATTATCAACTTAGCAATTAATAGTGTATTTGCTCGTTCCATTTTAACTAGTATCACGACTTTGCTTGCTGCTGTTTCTTTATATATTTTCGGAGCAGGTATTATCACTGACTTTTCTTTTGTCTTTATCGTGGGTATTCTTACTGGTACATTTTCTTCTATCTTTATTGCGAGTCCGATTTTTTACTACTGGCATAAAGGTGATAGAAGATTAGTTGAAGCGACTGAACATAAGCCAAGGGCTTATGATTGGGACGAGAAAGAAAGTTAATTTTCCATTAGTTATTTTCTGATTTAGTCATTGATTGCTCTTAAGTGGGCATTCTATTTTACACCTATGTTAACAATCTTTTTTTCTTATGCTTTGGAAAGTTAATGATGGACACTCTTCTGAGTGCCTAGACTCTTTGGTGCAAGAATTTGGCATTTCCAAAATACTTACGAAATTATTGGCTCAGAGGGGAATTAGTAACAAAGAACAAGCTGAATCTTTTTTAAAACCTTCCTTAAAGAATTTATCCGATCCTTTTGAAGTTAGCTATTTAAAACAAGGAGTTGAGCATTTAAGCCAAGCTATTGATAAGAAGTCTTCGGTTTTTGTTTTCGGTGATTATGACGTTGATGGAATTTCTTCCATTGTCCAAATAGTCAGTATTCTTCGAATTTATGGATTAGCTCCTAGCTATTGTGTCCCATATCGCTTATCAGAAGGATATGGGCTGAATCGCGAAGCAATTGACCGTGGGCTGAAGGGCAGTCGTCCAGATTTGATGATTGTTGTGGATTGTGGGACAAATTCTAAAGAATCGATTGATTACTTAAAAAGCCTTGGTATTTATGTGGTCATCATTGATCATCATCAATTAACCACTGAGCTTTCAGAAAATTGTCTCTTAATTAATCCTCACGTGAATGACCTTGGGCGAGCAGATAGTGGTTGGTTTAATCTGTCGGCTTCGGGTTTGGTTTTTAAATTTTTGCATGGTCTTATCAAACATCGGAAGGGATTGAATGACCGTATTGCTAATGAGATAAAATTGAGTCAAATTATAGACCTTGCTGGGATGGGAACCATTGCGGATTTGGTGCCTTTGCAAGGAGAAAACCGAATACTAGCTAGGTATGCCTTACACCATCTGAGAAACAATAAGCGCTTAGGGCTTTTAGCCCTCTTAAAAGAGAGTAGGGTGTCCAATTTAGCAACGTTGAGTAGTTCAGATATATCCTTTCGAATAGCTCCAAGAATCAATGCTTCAGGCAGACTTTCAGATGCTTCTTTACCCGTAGAATTATTGTTAACAGATCAAGCTGAATTTGCACAAAAATCAGCCAAGCAGTTAGGTGAGTTAAATAATGAACGCCAGACAATTCAGAAAAAGATAGTCGAAGAAGCTGAGTCAAAGATAAACGACTTCACTTCAGCTCAATCAGCATATATTTTACACAGCGAAAAATGGCATCCTGGGGTTGTCGGGATTGTTGCAAGTCGTATCAGTCGAAAATTAAATCGTCCTTGCCTTATTTTGGGTAATGAAGGGGAAATGGTTAAAGGATCAGGCCGTAGTGTTGGAGGAGTTGATTTAGTGAAAATTTTGACAGAATGCGAATCGTATCTAGAACACTGGGGCGGACATCCAATGGCTGTGGGTGTTAAATTACCTCAACAAAATCTAGGTGCCTTTACAAAAGCGTTTAATCAAGCAATGAATGATTTCTACCCAGAGGGCATTCCTGAACCTGAGTTGGATATTGCAGGTTGGGTAAATTTTGAAGATATAGGGGATGAATTAATGGATGAGCTATCTTTGTTGGAGCCTTATGGTCAAATGAACCCTGAACCAATTTTAGGATTGAAGGGGGTGATGCTTAAAGAAGAGGCAAAGACTTTTGCTAACGTTCATAAGCGATTTAGCTTAACTCAAAAAGGTAAGTTAGAAAAAGTGGTTGAAGGAATTGCTTGGAATTTTAAAAATATGCCAGAAGCAAATGAGTTAGTAGATTTAGCTGTACGCTTAGAGTGGGATACTTGGAATAATAAAAAAACTTCTCGAGTAATTCTTGTTGATTGGAAAAAATCTATCCTTTAGAAAGAAAATACCATATGTCTAACAATACAATTTTATTAGGTGTAAATGTTGACCATAGTGCAACATTAAGACAGGCACGTTATAAAGATGATCCGGAGTCTACTTTAGCAGAACCGAGTGTTTTGCAATTTGCTTTATTGAGCGAGTCTGCTGGTGCAGATGGTATAACTATGCATCTTAGGGAGGATAGGCGTCATGTTCAATCCGCTGACATAGAAAGCGTAAAGGCCTCAATGAAAACAAGGCTGAATTTAGAAATGGCCTGTACTGAAGAGATGACAGAATATGCTTTGAAGCTACAACCTGATTCAGTCTGCTTGGTTCCAGAAAAAAGGGAAGAAGTAACAACGGAAGGTGGCTTAGATATAATCAAAAATTATGAGAGAGTCGCTGAAGTCATTAAGGCAATGAAATCGGTTGGTATCGCAACGAGTTTATTTATTGACCCAGACAGGGAACAAATCACGGCGGCAGCTGAATTAGGGGCCCCTTGGATTGAATTACATACCGGCGCCTTTTCGAATCAGTATGCTTTAGGTGATTGGCAAAAAGAGTGGGGTATTCTTAAATCAGGTGCAGAACTAGCCTACAGTTTAGGATTAGTCGTGAATGCGGGACATGGAATTAATTATGATAATATAAAGCAAGTGAAGCAATTACCGTATCTGAATGAATTGAACATTGGACATTCTATTGTCAGTCAGTCATTATTTCTGGGTGTTGAAGTCGCCGTAAAGAATATGTTATCACTAATGCGTGAATAGGACAAAATAAGAATGATAAAAAATATTAGTTCATTGATTGGCAAAGGGATTTATCCAATTTTAAATGCTGCTCAATCAATTGAACTAGAAAAGCAGTCTCTTCACTCAAGCGAAGATGAATGGTCAGCAATGAAGCAAGTTGGCTACAAAACCTCCTTGGAGGTATTAAAAGATTTCCAAGAATTGAAGCCAGTTCCAGATAACCTCTCTTTATTAGTGCTGTGTGGCAAAGGAAAAAACGGTGGTGATAGTTTATTAGTTGCTGATTATATTATGCGAAAGATGCCAAGAGCTAAGGTTGTGGTTCTTTTGGCTGGTAGTGGTAGAGATGGATTACATTCATTAACCGAGAAAGCATTAAAGGAAATTGAAGAAAGAGTTTCTCTCCATGAGTGGGGAAAGGAGTCAGGCCAAAGTACTTTAGATGCTTTAATCCAAAATGAATTTGGAGAAGCGGGAATCATTGATATTTGTATAGACGGACTCTTAGGATTAGGATTTCAGCCTCCAATGAAAGAGGGATTGAGCAAGATAGTATCTTTAATCAACGAAAGCGAAGGGATCAATGTACGTGTATCTATCGATATTCCGTCGGGACTTTCTGAATTCCAAGTAAATGATGAATTATACTTCAAATCAGATTTTTGCTATTTAGCAGGCATTCCTAAACTAGCAGTGTTTAAGAGACACTCTGCAATTACTCGAATTCGGTTTATCGATATTGGTTTAATGAAAGGAGTTTATGGCATAGATGATTCGTGCAAGGAATACTATCTGGATAGTGATTGTTTGGATGTTTTTAAAACATTGCGTCCTGTGAATGCTGAAAAGCGTGTTTATGGCCATTTGTTTATTATTGCCGGTTCAGCACTGATGCCAGGAGCTTTATTGATGTCTGTGAAAGCAGCGATACAATCAGGTGCGGGTTTGGTTACGGCATTTGCACCAGGATCTATAATTCCGTCTTTATCCGCACAAGTCCCGGAAGCGATGTGGATTCCCTTACCAGAGACTAATTTTGGAACAATCAGTGCACGGGCAAGTGATGTGATCTTAAGTTATATAAATAATGCAACAGCAATCATGGCAGGACCAGGATTGGGACGATCTCGTGATACTGAGATGGTAATTCAAGAAATCCTTCAAAAAACAAATGTCCCCATTCTTCTGGATGCAGATACTTTAGTTCCGAGGATTTTAGAAATCATTCAAAAAGGTAAACACAATGCGAAGCAAATTGTTTTAACGCCTCACTTAGGAGAATTTTTAAGGATGACTAAGTTGGCAAATTTTTCATTTGATCCAGAAAATTTGATCAAAATAATAAAAAATATTGGTGCTACTGTAGTCCTTAAGGGAGCTATGACTCGTATTTGTGACGGAGAAAAAATTTATATTAATACCCGTGGAGGCCCTGTATTTTCCAGAGGAGGTAGTGGCGATATTTTAGCGGGGATTATTGGTGCTCAATTAGCACAAGGTTATAGCGATGTAACAGTAGCATCTGCACTAGGAGTCAGTATTCATGGAACAGCAGGTGAATATCTTGCGAGAAATCGTGGACAGATCATGGTCCGTACAACTGAGGTGCTAGATTACTTACCACAAGTAATTCGATGTAAGCAACTGGTCACTTAAAATTGAAACTTATATTGAGATAGACGGCGATTGATTTCTTCAATAATTGAAGTCTCTTCACTTTCAGAAGGAGCAAGGAACGTCACAGAAAAGCGAACAAAATGTCCGCAATTATCCCAAGGCACAGTGCTGATTAATTCATTAGTGATGAGCCATTGCGAGAAATCTTCTCCAGTTTTAAAATCACAAATCTCTCCATTAATTTCCGCAGATTTAGGTGATTTTACATAAAGGAAAAAGCTACCTTTGGGTTTTGTCACAGAGAATCCATTGCTTCTCAAGGCTTCTACCAAATGGTCCATTCTGCGAGAATATTTATTAGCAATAGTTTGAGTGATAATTGGATTTTTTAAGGCTACAGCAGCTGCTGACTGTATGGCCAAAAACTGTCCTGAGTCTGAATTATCTTTCATGTCGCCATAAGCTTTCACCAAGAGAGGATTTCCTACAACAAAGCCGATACGCCATCCTGTCATATTAAAACTTTTAGATAATGAATGTAATTCTACTGCGACATCTTTTGCACCTTCGACTTGAAATATAGATAAGGGATCTCCTTCAAAGATAAGGGATGCGTATGCAGCATCTTGTATTATGATGAGGTCGTTTGCTTTTGCGAAAGCAACCGCTTTTTCAAAAAATTCTAAAGTGGCAGAAGCCCCTGTTGGATTATTCGGATAATTAATTACAAGAATTTTTGCTTTCTTAAGAATATCTTCTGGGATGGATTCTAAATCAGGAAGGAAATTATTTTCTGCCTTGAGTGGTAGATTGTGCACATGTCCACCGTAATATTCTGCGTGCGTACCTAAAACAGGATAGCCTGGGGTTGTCATGAGTACATAGTCTCCTGGGTTTATAAAACAGGCAGGGAACATAGTAAGTGCAGTTTTCGAGCCGATCGAGTGTATGACCTCTGTTTCCGGATCTATCGAGTCTACTTTGAATACGTCTTTCATGTATTCGGCTGCAGCTTTTTTGAAATCATCACCACCATTGTCAGCGTAGCCTCTATTTTCTGGTAGATTGGCTGCCTCGGTTAAGGCATCAATAACAATAGGAAAAGCCATTGCATCTGGTTCGCCAACACCCATATCAATCAAAGGGAGATCTGGTTTACTTTCAATTGCCGCTTTCTTAGCGCGTTTGATTTTTTCAAATTTATAAATCGCCGTTTATCTCAATATAAATTTAAATTTTAAGTGACCAATTGCTTTCATCGAATGGAGTCTAATTTAAATTAGACTTCATTCTTACCATCTAGGCCGTTAGTCACATAGCGCTTTAATTCGATCTAAATAGTTCTTCCAATTACGGTTTTTGAAGCAATTTTCCTCGATGCCATTTTATCGCATTTTTATTCGCTTCTTCTACCCGTGGGAGTAGATCAGTTCTCGGTTCTCCGAAGGGTGAGAAAAATCCGCACTGTTGTCCTAGGTGCGTGCCAGCAGGTGCCCATTGTTCAATATATCCGCAGTGCCACCAACCCAGAAAGTAGGGGTGGTTTTCCATGACACTTTTCATATACGTATAGTAGGCCACCGCGACCGCCTCCTGACTTTCAAGCTTTATGCCCTTGGTCTTTTCCTGGCGCTCATGCTTACAGGAATAGGAGTGGTCGCCGTTTATAATAGGTAGGCCAGATTTCCGGTGTAGTTCCACTAGCATAGCTTTGTGGTGTTCTGCGTAATGGGAATAGCTCTGGATCATTAAAACGTCCGTATATTTTCCCATAGCCTGGAGTACGCCATCGGGAATCATTTGAACCGATTTGTCGTATCCTACATCATGTTTGTCACCGATGATTAGGTGATTTGGGTCATGTTTTTTGATCAAGTCATGGTGTAGCTTATACCACTGTTTCGCAATGGCCGTGAACATATCCTCGGCATCTTTCAGTGCGAGAGTTTCATAAGTGGGTTGAACTGGCCACTCCGTTACGGCAGCCAACTCGTTCCAACTACTGATCCCTGAGAGTCCAAACGATTCCGCTGCTTTAGGTGCAGAGGGGTAGTTGTTTTTCAGTATGCTGATCCATTGTTGCTTACCGGGAGAAGACCTGGGCAGAGATCGCATATCCTGCACCCACGGATAGATCAGGCCATTGTCTGGGAACTTACTTTTTTGCCACGGACGGATAGATTTAAGGTCGGGCATATCGAAAAACGTATAGCCGAGGCAATACTTTGCATCACGCAGGGGGCTACAGATCTTTTTGGTCAGGCTATCTAGCTTTTTTTCAAATTCGCTTGAGAAGACGTCTGGGAAGCGCTCTCCATTTTTCCGCTTCATGTGCATCAGGCAGATTTCCTGAACCTTGATTTTGGCAACATAGTAAATCTGTCGTTCTTCGTATAGTCTCAACGGAACATTGTAGGCATGGAAGGGGATCGTATTGAAACCGTAATCCTTGAAGTCCTTTACAACCATATCCGCAAATGCACCGATGTTTTTAGCCCGTTTGTCTACCTGCCCCCATGGAGCTTTGATGTCGTCCCCAAACTTTTTCTGTAACCAGCCCTCATTGACTTCGTTGAACAGAATTTTCCCCTCATCCACATGGTTCATGCCGGTGGTGATGAACCGCTTCCCCGTATGGTCGGCGAACCACCAGATGTCGTTTTCCTCGATGAGATGGATGTAATCCGGATTTCCTATTACCCGAACATCACCGGCAAAAATTGGTGTAAACCCAAAGAGGGAGGCTATCAATATTACTGGATGAGCTTTCATATCTGTTTTCCCATCGTACGAAACTAAGTGAGCTACGCGGTAGGACATAGCTGTGGAGGCACCGTATCC
>OZSS01000226.1_pt1 | contig 26379 bp, 21 predicted proteins | sample 1779911 | NCBI WGS metagenome assembly OZSS01 (sample SAMEA2603589, study PRJEB24840) | metagenome | biome: Water; feature: Photic zone; material: Seawater sample | place: Mediterranean Sea | collected 2013-11-12 | depth 10 m
CCATTTAATTACTTTTGGTATAGTACCTACTTTTCCAGCCACAGGTTTTGGATACATTGCTGTGAGTAAAGAGGAAGATCGTTTAAAAACTGTTTTACAATTTACCGAAAAACCAGAGCAAGCAAAAGCACAGTCCTTTCTTGACGCTGGAAATTATTATTGGAATTCCGGTATTTTTGTATGGTCTGTAAAGGCAGTAATGAAGGGGTTTCGACAATATGTACCTATACTCTTTGATCTTTTTAACGCTGGAATTGATGTTTTAAATACCCCAGATGAAAAAAAGTTCGTTGACGAAAATTATCCCTTAGCCGAAAATATTTCCATAGATTATGCACTAATGGAAAAATCTGAGCTGATTCATCTAATTCCAGCCTCCTTTGACTGGGATGATTTAGGTAGTTGGAAATCAATTTATGATGTTAATCAAAAAGACGCTTTGAATAATGTAGTGTTAAATGCTAAAGTTTACCTAGATGAATCATCAAATAATTTGATTAAAGCAAACCCCAATAAAAAAATTGTTATCTCTGGATTGAGTGATTTTATAGTAGTTGATAATGATGAAGTCCTATTGATTTGCCCTATTGAAAAAGATCAGTACGTGAAAAACCTATCTGAGGAAGCTCGAAAGCAGTTGGGGGACTAATACTACCTTTTATTTTCTTGTTGGTAAACACCTCGAACCTTTTTAAAAAGATTTGAAGAATAAATGAAATTACTTACTGTTTCATTTTCTGTATCGAATACCTCAGTATTAGAACCTTCCCATCCTTTATTGCCATTTTCAAGAAACAATACTTTCTCACCAATTTCCATTACTGAATTCATGTCATGGGTATTGATGATGGTGGTGATTTGGTATTCTTTAGTTATTTCTTGAATTAGGTTGTCAATAATTGTTGATGTTTTGGGATCTAAACCCGAATTGGGTTCATCACAAAAAAGGTATTTTGGATTCATTACAATAGCTCTAGCTATAGCGACTCTTTTTTGCATTCCTCCTGAAATTTCAGAAGGGAGTTTTTTATTGGCATTGACGAGGTTTACCCTGTCGATTACTTCATTGGCACGATCTTGCATTTCCTCGACACTCTTTTTTGTGAGCATTTGCATAGGAAACATAATATTTTGTTCAACGGTCATAGAATCAAAAAGCGCACTTCCCTGAAAAACCATACCAATTTCCCGTCTGAGAATACTTCTCTCATTCACAGACATTTTTTGAAAGGATTTATCATCAAAAAATATGTTACCACTATCAATACCGAATAATCCAAGTATACATTTTAATAATACGGTTTTTCCCGATCCACTTTGTCCAATGATCAGGTTGGTTTTACCATTATCAAAAGAGGTAGATATGTTATTAAGGACTGGCGTACCATCAAATGTTTTATGTAAATTTTCTACTAAAATCATCAGGTGAGTAGTAATTGGGTTATGATGTAATTGGTTAAAATTATCAGTACACTTGTCCAGACAAATGAAGTGGTGCTTGCCTTACCAACTTCAAGTGCACCTCCTTTGAGAAAATAGCCATGATAGGAGGGGACAGTAGCCAATATAAAGGCGAAGAAAGCGGTTTTAACAAATGCATAGCTAATGTGAAAAGGAATGAAATCAAGTTGTATTCCATCTATAAAATCAGCACTAGAGCAAAACCCCCCATAGATCGAGGCAATATAACCCCCAAAAATTCCAAGAAACATGGAGATGGTAATCACAAACGGATAGAGAAGTAAAGCAATGATTTTTGGAAAAATCAGATAATTGTAAGTATTGATACCCATCACCTTTAAGGCATCAATTTGTTCTGTTACGCGCATTGTGCCTAGACTAGAGGTGATGAATGAGCCTACTTTGCCTGCCATGATAACAGATATAAATGTGGGCGCAAATTCTAATATAACAGATTGTCTGGTGGCAAAACCGATAAGGTTTTTAGGTAATAAAGGATTGTTTAAGTTTAAAGCTGTTTGGATTGCAACTACTCCCCCCACAAAAAATGATATGAAGGATACTATTCCAATTGATCCAATGATCAATGAGTCAATTTCCTTGACAATTAAGGATCTCATAACACCCCATTTGGTAAACCTTTTAAACACCTTACCAATCATAATAAAGTAGGTGCCGATATTATGAAATAGTCTCATACGAAACAAATTTACGCAATTAACCCTTATATATAGTGGGTTTATTGATTAAGTAATTATTATACCTGATAAGTGATGGCATTGATATTCATGCCTGCACCAACGCTTGCAAATAAAATGATATCCCCTTTTGCAAGTACGTGGCCTTTGTAGTTTTCTTTAAGCACCAAGTCGAATAGTGTGGGAACTGTAGCTACAGAGCTGTTTCCAAACTCCTCAATGTTCATTGGAAGTATATCTTGAGGCATTGGAGTTTTGTAAAGCCTAAAAAATCTTTTGACAATTGCCTCGTCCATTTTTTTATTGGCTTGATGTATGAATATTTTTTTGAGATCGCCAATAGTAACTCCAGCATCATCAAGACATTTTTTCATCGCAGCAGGTACATTGCTAAGCGCAAATTCATATACTTTACGCCCTTGCATTTTAATGAACTTATCGCCATTACGTTCAGCCTTATTATAGGATTCTCCGTAAAAAATAAAGTTAGCTTCGTCCTCAGCGGTGAAAGTCATAGTACTGTGAGACAAGATTCCGCCTTCCTGATCAGATGCTTCCAAGATTGTTGCTCCAGCACCGTCGGCATAGATCATTGAGTCGCGGTCGTGAGAATCAATTACTCTAGAAAGTGCGTCTGCTCCAATAATCAGACATTTTTTAGCCATTTCAGACTTAATAAATGCTTTTGCTTGTATCATGGCTTCTACCCATCCAGGACAACCAAATAAAATATCGTAAGCAACGCATTCGGGATTTTTAATTTTCAATTTCGCCTTCACTCTAGAGGCTAAACTTGGGAGGTTATCAATCTGTTTACTATTGCAGGTTATGTCTCCAAAATTGTGAGCTACGATGATATAATCTAGTGTCTCTGGATCAATATCAGCATCTTTAATTGCATTTTTAGCAGCTTGATAAGCAATATCTGAGGTCGTTAATTTTGCGGGTATATATTTTCTCTGATCAATTCCTGTAATGGAATTGAACTTTTCAATAATAGTTTGATTATCGACACCAAATTCCCCTCCAGATTCGTCATAAAAAGAGTGATTCAAAAAGTTGTCGTTGTCTTGAACAACTGATGGAATACAACTACCGCTACCTGTTATTTTGAAACTCATAATATAATAACAATATTAGTACTTAAATGGTGATTAGTATCCCAATCCTAAAAAATAGAACGATATTCAATATAGACTCAGAGGAGTCAGTTGAGTTTAAATAATGATATAAAAATCTGTGAACTAAGCTTTTACATAGCTGTTGATCGATGCACAGCTACAAATCAAATTACGATCGCCAAATGCTTCATCCACCCTTCTAACGGAAGGCCAAAATTTATTCTCAGAAACGAAAGCCAATGGGTAGGCTGCTTTTTGTCTAGAGTAGGGAAACTCCCAAGAATCAGCGGTTACTATTTTTAAGGTGTGTGGTGCATTTTTGAGGAGCATTACGATTGATTCATCTTTAGTATCTATTTCCATTCTTATGGATATCATCGCATCGCAAAAGCGATCTATTTCATCAAGGTTTTCGCTTTCCGTTGGTTCAATCATCATGGTACCAGCAACAGGAAATGAAACTGTAGGTGCATGAAATCCATAATCCATTAATCTTTTAGCAATATCTACCACCTCAATATTTTGAGATTTAAAGGGTCGGCAGTCAATGATCAATTCATGAGCAGCTCTCCCATTCGCTCCTGTATATAGAATCTCGAAGGCTCCCTCAAGTCTTTTCTTGATATAATTTGCATTTAAAATGGCAATTTCACTGGCGCGTTTTAATCCCTTTGCACCGAGCATTTTTATGTAGCCGTAGGAAATCAAACAAGCCAATGCAGATCCCCAGGGGGCTGCTGATAGTCCATCAATACTTTGCTCCCCACCTGTTTTAATTACTGGATGTGAAGGTAGAAACTTGGCTAAATGTTTTGCGACACAAATTGGTCCAACGCCTGGTCCACCACCACCGTGTGGGATGGCAAAAGTCTTGTGTAAATTGAGGTGACATACGTCAGCTCCTATTATTCCCGGACTTGTAAGTCCTACTTGAGCATTCATGTTGGCGCCATCCATGTAGACTTGACCACCACAAACATGAATCTTTTCAGTTATTTGCTTGATATTGGTTTCAAAAACCCCGTGAGTAGAGGGATAGGTGATCATTAATGCAGCCAAGTTTTCACTATTTTCGTCAGCTTTTTGGCAGAGGTCTTCCCAGTCGATATTACCGGCTTCATCGGTTTTGACAACAACAACTTTCATCCCTGCCATAACTGCAGAAGCAGGATTAGTCCCGTGTGCAGAGGAAGGAATCAAACAGATGTTTCTGTGTTGATCTCCATTGGCTTTGTGATATGCGCGAATCACCATTAATCCAGAATATTCTCCTTGAGCTCCAGAATTAGGCTGGAGTGAGGTAGCGTGAAATCCTGTAATCTCACTTAATTGTGACGCTAAACTTGAAAGCATTTTCTGATAACCTTGTGCTTGGTCAATGGGCACAAATGGATGAATCGCAGACCATCTGGGCCAACTCAAAGGCAGCATTTCCGCTGCAGCATTCAATTTCATGGTGCAAGATCCCAAAGAAATCATGGAGTGGTTCAAAGCCAAATCTTTCCTTTCCAAGGATTTTATATATCGCATCAAAGCGGTTTCCGAATGATGGGAATTAAACACCTTATGGTTCAAAAAAGGGCTAACTCTTTTCTGATTGATTGGATAACGGTGGCTTTCAATTTTGACTTTTCCAGTAATATTTTTTTGGAGAGTTACCTCCTCAAAAATGGTTAGAATTTTGAGTAAAGCAACTTCATCAGTTATCTCGTTAATACTTATTCCAACCGTATCATTGTCTATATAAAGGAAGTTGATTTCTTTTTTTTCAGCAATTTTCCTGACCCTACTTGCATTAATTTTAATTCTTATGGTATCAAAGTAGTATTCGTTGAGTTGGGTCAGCCCTAAATCAGTAAGTTTTTTTTCAAGCTTCGCCGTATTTAAATGAATCTTTTTAGCGATTTTTTTTAGTCCTTTTGGTCCGTGATATACGCCATACATTCCTGCCATCACTGCCAATAAAACCTGAGCAGTACAAATATTTGAAGTGGCGCGATCCCGCTTGATATGTTGTTCTCTTGTTTGCAAAGCCATTCGTAAGGCAGGGTTTCCATCTTGATCAATGGTTTGCCCTATAATCCTTCCAGGTATATATCTCTTGTAGTCTACTTTGGTTGCAAAATAAGCCGCGTGGGGGCCACCATACCCCATCGGAATTCCAAAACGTTGTGTAGTGCCAACCACCACATCAACGTCGTATTGGCCGGGTGCCTTCAAGAGGGTTAAGCTTAATAAATCTGCTGCTATAATGGTTTTTATATCGAGTGCCTTGGCCTTGTTAACCGCTTTAGGTAAATCGATTATTTCTCCAAATTTTCCGGGGTATTGAAATACGGCTCCAAAAAAGGTTTCATCATAGTCAAAATCTTTTTCATCGCCGACAACTAATTCGATTTCTAAGGGAGTCGCTCTAGTTTCTAAAACAGCAAGGGTTTGAGGTAAAACTTGATCGGATACAAATAGTTTTGAGGCATTATTTTTTTTCTGATCTCTGGATCTCAATGCATAGATCATCGACATGGCTTCTGCTGCTGCGGTACTTTCGTCGAGAAGAGAAGCATTAGATAATTCCATTCCAGTGAGATCACATACCATGGTTTGAAAGTTAAAAAGTGCCTCCAATCTACCCTGAGCGATTTCTGCTTGGTAAGGAGTATATGCAGTATACCATCCAGGATTTTCTAGGATATTTCTTTGGATTACCGCAGGGGTAACGGTTGGATGATAACCCAAACCGATGTAAGTTTCAAACAGTTTGTTTTCATCGGATAACGAACGGAGTTCGTTGAGAAATTTATTTTCACTGATTCCCTTTGGGAGCGAAAGAGGAGATTTTAACCTAATTTCTTGAGGGATCGTTTGCGTTAAAAGTTCCTCTATGGAGTTCACTTCTAGGCTGGCTAACATTTTTTTAGTTTCGTTCTCACTGGGACCTATATGGCGTAAAACGAAGTCATCCTGCTGCATATCAATTGTGTTTAATCAAATTTACCGCTTAGATGGAAATAATTTAAGGGGGATTATAAACAGATATCCATTTTTTTTGAACAAAAACTCCACTTATTAACAGTATACGGATACTTTTGTTTTGTGGGAGGGTTTATCAGCATTTTTGACAGCTATATTAAATATAATTTTCATGTCGGTTTGGCCGTGTTATCATTGGCTCAGATCACCGCCTTGGATTTTGGTGTAAACTTACATTTCACCCATCAAATGATTTTTTTTACAGCGCCATTTTTGGGCTATAATTTTATTAAGTTTCATCTTTTTTATTGGAAGACTAATATTTTTAAGTCATTTAGAATCAATTTTTTAATCGGGTTTATTGTGTCGTCTGCCCTTCTCTTGTTTTGGGTTGTTTTTTATCTTCCGCTTTCTTCTCTGTGGCTGTTTTTTTTCACTCTGGTATTGGTATTGCTTTACTGTTTACCCTTGCCAGGTTTTAAGATTAACTTTAGGGGGTTTAAAGGTTTAAAAATTCATTTAGTAGCATTAAGTTGGGTGTTGATGACGGTTTTTTTACCGATAAGTTTAGAAGGAAAGGCCATATCAGGTTTTTCTCTGGTTTACGGTTTGCAACGTTATCTTTTTGTCCTAGTAGCCACCTTGCCTTTCGAAATCAGAGATTTGGATGTAGACCATCCTAATTTGTCCACTTGGCCCCAAAGATGGGGGATAAAAAATACCAAAATATTGGGCTTAATTTTGATGCTGATTTTTCTATTTTTGGAATTATTCTTTGGGTTGTCCTCCCATTTCGCAATAACGGCATTGATGGCAATCCTTTTGATGGGTTTTATTTTAAAATCGAAAAAGGAACAACCCAAATATTTTAGTAGCTTTTCGGTAGAGGGAATTCCAATTTTATGGTTATTTTTAAGATATATAACACTTTAAAATGAGAGCACTTCTATTAATACTTTTCTTAATTGTTCAACCTCCAAAGGTTGTGGTGCTCGAAAAACCTGAATACCAGGCTTTGGTAGAACAGGGGTATACCATCATTGATGTGAGAACCCCTGAGGAGTTTGATGAAGGTCATATTGATGGGGCGCAAAACATCGATGTTAGAGCGGAATCATTTGTTACTGAAATAAAAAAACTCACCAAAACAGACACACTATTGGTTTATTGCCGGTCGGGGAGAAGAAGCCTCTATGCTGCGCAAGTGATGGTTTCCTTTGGTTTCGAAAAAATCTATGACTTAGAGGGAGGATATTTGAATTGGACATCTGATTAGATTATATTCAAAAAAGAAATCAACTTTCTAGATAAATATATATCCTAAAATAGGTGAACTATTAATTAAGACTTTACTCATCCCCCGTCATGATATTTCCACTTTATTGGTTCATCATTGATTTTTTGCCCTGTAATTGCGCAGCAGCATCAACGGTAAATGTTCCGTTGGTTACTATTTCGTCACCGGCTTGTAATCCAGAAACAACCATATAAAATTCACCATGACGATCGCCAAGTGTTATTTCCTGCATTTCAAATATGGGTTCATCGGGGTGGGTCTTAATATAAACTACGGAGCGTTCACCAGTCCATAGGACAGCACTTGCTGGAATACGAAGTTTTGCATTGGTGATACTGGAATTACTTTTGATTTTACCAGTCACAAACATTCCAGGTTTAAATAGCCCCTCCTTATTTTTCAAATTTGCACGGACGACTACTGTTCTCGTTTGGGTATTTAGAATAGGGTCTATAAACAAAACCATAGCATCAAATACTTTATTCGGATAGGCATTGGTTATAACCCTGATTTTTTGCCCTTTCTTAAATTCTGATATTTGATTTTCATAGGCATTAAAATCTGCCCAAACAGAATTTAGATTACTTACTTTTACAATTGGCTGTCCTTGTTTTATGTAGTCACCTTCAGCGACGAGTTTTTCTGAAACTGTACCATCAACGGTTGCGAAGACAGGAAAGTTTTCTCTTACTTTTCCTGATGCTTCAATAGTATTGATTTGTTTTTGTGATAGCTTCCAAAGTTTAAGTTTATTGCGCACTGCCTCATATAACTCTGATTGCGTAGTTTTAAGAGTAGCCGCGCTGATCAATTCCTGCTGAGCTGCTACTAAATTGGGTGAATAGATGGTGGCAAGTAATTGTCCTTTTTTGACTTTTTGACCTTTAAAGTTGATATTTAGACGTTCAATTCTTCCGTCAAAGTAACTCGCTTGAATGGCATTTTCTTCTTCATTGATTTTGATTTTACCGGAAAGTGAAATCATATGCGCATCATCTATCACTAGATTCTCAACAATACTAGTTTGAATGTTCGCAAGTGCCATCGCATTTTTTGTCATCTTTATTTCGTTTGCAGTAAGACCTTCTCCACCTGATATTACTGGAGTTAAATCCATACCGCATAATGGGCAATCACCAGGCTCTGACTGCATGATTTGTGGATGCATGGAGCAGGTCCACATTTTTTCAGTACTTTCTTGAGAATGGTCGTGGATTTTAGTTAGATCGGTCTCATTATTTTTGGTGGGATTACCACCAAATATTAGCCACCCAAAAAGAAGCCCTACTAGCGTGGCAGTACAGATGTAAAGTGTATTTTTATTCATGATTTATTAAATAATTGATAATAGCCGATTGCTCGAAGTAAATTTGTATCGACTGGATTTGATTTATTTGAAATTTCAATTGTAGTTCCTGAATATCTAGCACATCGTTAAAATCTATTGTGCCTGTCTCATAATTCTTTACCAGTATTTCTTCAGCATTTTTTGCCTGTTTGAGGTTTCTTTCCTGAGTATTGAATTTTATACGCGCTTGGTTGCGTCGTGATTTTGCTTTTGCGAAAGCTGTTTCTAAGGTGTTTAATCGCTCGTTTTTTTGTGATGAAATTTCCTGCTGCCGCAACTTGTTTTGCTTGGAAACAGCCCTGTACTTATTATTAAAAATTGGAATGGAAAGGGAAACCATTGGCATTATAATATCTTTTCCGTTATCGTTAAAGTTCATCGCTGGTCGGGCCGCGACAGGAACATAGTCTAGTCCAAATCCTAAATTTGGCGCACGCTCCTTTTGGTTCAAAAGTTCAGATTGTTTTACAGATTCATAGAGCCTATCATATCTGAGGAGCTCAGGGTTAAGCGTCAATCCTTCATCGCTAAAATAAGGGTCTTCAACGGGAATTGTCATTTCTGAAACAACTTCTACATTAATGCTTTCTTTCCGATTCAAAAGTTTATTGAACTGAGTTTGCTCTGCTAAATACGCTTCTTGTAATACTTCTTTTTGTTGTATCATTTCGTTTAGACGGATTTGCAAACGCAATACATCCACTGCCGATGTCTTTCCAACTTCAACTGATGTCAATGCCAACTGCTCGTAGGTTTGTAGCAATCGAATATTTTTTTCAAATACATTTTGTTTCGCGGTGTATGCGTATAAATTATAATATGATTGTGCTACAGAAAGCGCCAATTTACGTTTTGCAATAGCGATTGCTACAAAATCCGTTTCAGCCATTGAACTGGCATAGTTTTCCCTTGCTGTAATCGTGCCGAACCAAGGTAACATTTGCGCTATCGAAAAACGTGCACGTTGCGCACCTGTTCTGGTTTCAGGCTCGCTCGCAAAATAGCCTGTACTTATTTTAGTATTGGGCAATGTATTGATTTCATTTACCTTTTCCCTGGCAATATCATATCGCAATTCATAAGCTTGTATATCTGGATTGTTTGCCATTGCTTCTTGAATATAGGATTGCAAAGCTTGTGCTTTTGCTAATGCGGATACAAGTAAAAGGCAAATTGTAATTATTGTATTTTTCATTTCTTCACTTGTTTTAATTCGAATTCTTTTTTCATACTGAATAGCACAGGAACCACAAACAGTGTAATCAATGCAATTAGCATGCCTCCAAAACTTGGTATGGCCATCGGTATCATGATATCGCTTCCTCGCCCCGTTGAAGTTAAAATAGGCAATAGGGCAAGTATTGTTGTTGCTGTTGTCATCAAACAAGGACGGATGCGTTTTTCACCAGCTTCGACTATGGATTTACGAATTTCACTTTTGTTTTCTGGTGAATTTCGCTCAAATGTTTGTGTGAGGTAAGTCGCCATTAAAACACCGTCATCGGTGGCTATCCCAAACAATGCAATGAATCCGACCCAAACAGCTATACTTAGATTTATGGTGTGTATCTGAAATAATTCACGGAGGTTTTCGCCAAAGAAATTGAAGTTTAAAAACCAATCTTGTCCATAGCACCAGATCATAATAAACCCACCTGCAAAAGCCACGGCAATCCCAGTAAACACCATTAGCGATGTACTCACGGAGCGGAATTGGAAATAAAGAATTAAAAAGATAATTACAAGTGCTAATGGAACGACTAAGGACAAAGTTTTTTCTGCACGTAATTGATTCTCATACGTGCCTGTAAATTGATAATTAATTCCATTTGGAACACTCAATTCACCACTATCGATTTTTTCTTTAATCAATGCTTGGGCATTTTCTACCACGGCTACCTCAGCAAATCCATCCAGCTTATCAAAAAGAACATAACCAACCAAAAAGGTGTCCTCACTTTTTATGACTTGTGGTCCTTGCTCATAACGAATATCTACAAGCGCTCCAAGGGGAACCGGATTTCCATTATCAACAGGCACATAAATATTTTTTAAGTCAGTTGGATTTTCCCTTAGTTCACGGGGATAACGAACACGAATAGCATAACGTTCACGACCTTCAACAGTTTCTGTAAGTGGCATTCCACCGATGGCTACTTGTAAAATTTCTTGTACAGCCATTATTGAAATACCATAGCGGGCAAGTTGTTCTCTTTTAATATCAATAAGTAAATAGGGCTTTCCAACAATACGATCAGCAAAAACAGCCTGTTGTTTTACCCCTTCAGTCTGTTTAAGAATTGCTTCAAGTTGAAGACCGAAGCTCTCAATTTCAGTTAGATTCCGACCTTTAACTTTGATGCCCATTGGCGCACGCATTCCTGTCTGAAGCATTACTAATCTCGTTTCTATTGGCTGTAGCTTTGGTGCCGAAGTGATACCAGGCAGTTTTGTAACCTTTAAAATTTCATTCCATATATCATCTGGGCTTTGAATTTCAGGGCGCCAATTTCGATAGTACTCACCTTCATCATCAATAATTAACTCATCACTAGTAACCGAAGCTTGTATTTGGGGTGTCCCATGTTTAGTAGTATTGTCAACTTCATTGTTAGGGTTGCTATTGAGCTTGCCATTTTTTAATACAAAAAGACCAGCATCATTGACTTTATACCTTTCTAATTTCCCTTCTGAAGTCAGCATATATTCAGATTTATACTGAATAACATTTTCATACATTGAGAGTGGCGCAGGGTCAAGTGCAGATTCTACCCGTCCAGATTTACCAACTACTGTTTTTATTTCAGGAATCGAAGCTACTGCTCTATCTAACTGTTGTAAAACTCTTTTGTTTTCTTCAATTCCAGCGTGAGGCAACGATGTCGGCATCAGCAGGAATGAACCTTCATTAAGAGAGGGCATAAATTCTTTACCGGTATGCTGCATAATTAGAACACCGAAAATGATGATGGTAGTTGGTAGAGAAAGAAAAAGAAGCTTATTGTGTAGCGCCCATCTTAAAATTCTTGTATAATAGCTTCGGAATAACCAAAATGTACCAAGCAATCCAAAACAGATAATACCTACAAAAATGAGGTTCATAATAATGCTACGGTCAAAACCTAACGGACGCCAATATTCAGCTAATAAGAAAATAATAGCTAACGATGAAATGACGATATTTATCAAATTGGCTTCCTTTTCGGAAAACTTTTTCTTTAATCGAGCAGCTCCGGAGGCACCAAAGGCAATCAAAATAAGACCAAGCCAGAACCCATAAATGATTGCAACTATTCCAGCAATTATCAAAGAAATATTAAGGATGTATTTGAATTGATTTTTTAGGCTTTTTTTTCGGAATAAAAAGGCTGCAAATGGTGGGATTAAAAATAAAGCCACAGCAATAGATGCAGTCAGTGCCATTGTTTTTGTGAAGGCTAATGGACGGAATAATTTCCCTTCAGCCCCAATCATTGAAAAGACGGGAATAAAACTAATTATTGTGGTCAGAACAGCAGTAAGCATTGCACCCGATACTTCGGTAGTTGCATTATATACTATTGTATTTACAGACAATTTATTTCCTTGATCATCCTTGTTTTCCGAGTCCAAATGCCTAATGATGTTTTCGGAGAGTATTACACCCATATCGACCATAGTGCCTATGGCAATCGCAATTCCCGATAGTGCTACAATATTCGCCTCAACATTAAAAAGTTTCATCGATATAAAAACCATCAACACTGCTACGGGTAATAAACCTGAAATTAACACAGACGCTTTCAGGTTCAAGACCATTATGATGATTATAAGAATGGTAATTAAAATTTCGAGTGTCAACGCCCTGTTGAGTGTTCCTAAAGTTTCTTCAATAAGTTCTGTTCGGTCATAAAATGGCACTATTGTCAGCTGAGAAATGCGACCATCGGCCAATTCTTTTGAGGGTAATCCAGCACTTAAATTATTGATTTGCGTTTTTACATTGTTGATCACCTCCATTGGGTTGGCACCATATCTAGCCACCACCACACCACCGACAACTTCTGCACCTTCTTTATCAAGAATACCTCTTCTTGCAGCAGGCCCCAAATGGACTTTACCTACATCTTTTATCCTTATAGAGGTGAAATCTTTAGAGGTAACAACGGCATTTTCGATGTCTGCAATGGACTTTACATAACCCAATCCACGAACAAGATATTCGGCCTTGTTCATTTCTAAGGTCTGGGCACCAATATCTTGGTTATTATCTTTAATTGCCTTAACAATGTCCATCAAACTAATATTGTACTGTCGCATTAATTCAGGATTTATATCCACATGATATTCCTGAACGTACCCTCCAATAGAAGCAACTTCAGATACACCACTTGCCGACGATAGTGCATATTTCACATAATAATCTTGAATGCTGCGGAGCTCATGTAAGTCCCATCCACCAGTGACTTCTCCATGCTGATCACGCCCCTCAAGTGTATACCAAAATATTTGACCTAATCCGGTGGCATCAGGTCCTAAACTAGGATTTGCTCCTTCTGGTAATAGCCCATTTGGCAGTGCGTTGAGTTTCTCAAGAATACGACTTCGCGACCAATAGAATTCTATATCTTCTTCAAAAATGATATAGATACTAGAAAACCCAAACATTGAGGAACTTCTGATGGTTTTCACCCCTGGTATTCCCAACAATGCAGTGGTAAGCGGATAGCTAATCTGGTCTTCAATATCCTGAGGTGAGCGTCCTTGCCATTTGGTAAAAACAATTTGTTGATTTTCACCAATATCTGGAATGGCATCTACAGCCACAGGATTACTTGGCAAGAAACCTGTATCCCAGTTAAATGGTGCGTTGACCGTTCCCCAACCCACCAATAACACGAGTATCAGAACCGCAACAAGTTTATTTTCGATTAAAAATTTTATGCTTTTATTGAGCATATAGTTTGATAATTAGACGGTTAAACAAAAGGAAGTTTTGTCGTAATACTATAAAAGAATACTACAAAACAATCTCAAAACGGAAATACCGTTGGGAGAAGATTCACGATCTAAAAATCAAATCAAATAGGTTTCGTCTAGCTTATAGATTAGCTTTGAGACGAGAGGCGGGGAATAGTTTTTATAAAAATTTGGATTTTCCTCTAAACCTTGAGAAAAAATTAAGCTGTGGTATACTAATGCAGCAAGAAATAGCTGTTGTTCAAAATTTAGTTGGTCAAATGATGAAATTAATTCATTGCTAGCTTCCTTGATAATCTGTTGGTCAGAACAACACTTTTTTTCACTGATTACAGGAATTTCACAATTTTTACTGGGTTGAGCCTCCTCCATACCACAACTCTCAGCCTTTGCAAATAGAGATACATCAACCAATGTATCCCCACAATAGTGCATGTCGATAGTGAATGACATTGTAGTGAACAAGACCACAAACGCCATAAAAACAGACAATATTTTCTGAAAGATTTGTTTCATTTACTATGTAAAATTACAAAAATTATAACAAAGTTATAATCAGCTACTTAGATAGGTATAAGTAGCGATGTTTTTAGTGAACTAAACCTGCTCTTTTAAGTAATGCTTTTGGGTCTGGAGCTTTACCTCTAAACCTTTTATAAAGGGTCATGGGGTGTTCTGTGCCACCTTTAGAAAGGATGTTTTCTTTGAAGGATTTTGAGGTTTCTATATCAAAAATTCCTTTTTCTAAAAATAATTCAAAAGCATCTGCGTCTAGCACCTCTGCCCATTTATAACTGTAATAGCCAGCAGAATAACCGCCCTGAAATATATGAGAAAATGCAGTGCTAGTAGAGTTTTCAGGGTAATCATCTAAAAATTGAACACGATCCAAAATCTTTTTTTCGTGCTCTTTAATATTTTTGATTTCAGTTGCTTTTTTGTTGTGGTAGGAAAGATCTAAAAATCCGAAACCAAGCTGTCTTAAAGTTTGTAAACCTTGTTGAAAATGAGCTACTTTTTTGATTTTTTCTATGTACTTCATCGGGATGACATCATCTGTCTCATAATGCTTAGCGAATAGTTTTAAAGCCTCTTCTTCGTAGCACCAGTTTTCCATGATTTGGCTTGGCAGTTCGACAAAATCCCAAAAAACACTCGTACCGCTTAAAGCCCCATAAGTTGTGTCAGCTAAAATCCCATGTAAGGCATGACCAAATTCGTGAAATAGCGTGGTTACCTCTTGGAAAGTGAGTAATGAAGGGAGGCTTGCTGTGGGTTTTGAAAAGTTACAAACGATCGATATATGAGGTCTTTGTCCTTTTTTTTGAGAACGGTAGGAGGTCATCCAAGCGCCATTGCGTTTTCCTTCCCTGGGAAAAAAGTCAGTATATAAAAGCGCATGAAAATTCCCTTGTGAATTAAAAACTTCATATACATCTACCTCTTCGTGATAACCTTCAATATCCTGATTTTTTTTAAAACTTAATCCATAGAGCTTGCCAACGATTTCAAATAATCCTAGTTTGACTTTTTCCAATGGAAAATAAGGTTTTAAAAGTTGCTCATCTAAATCTAATTGAACTTGTTTAAGTTTCTCAGAAACAAAGGCAGTATCCCATTTTTCAAGTTGATTAAGATTTAGATTTTCTTTGGCAAAACTCTCCAATTGTTCCCATTCTTTTCTAGCCGCAGGTAATGCTTTATTGAAAAGATCTTCAAGGAAATTATTTACGTTTTCCTCTGAACCAGCCATTCGTTCCTCAAGGACAAAATTGGCGTGGGATTCATATCCCAATAACTCAGCACGTTTTTTTCTCAGTTCAATTATTTTTAAAATGATTTCGCTGTTGTTGTGATCATTTTTTTGAAACCCCCTCTTTCCGAAAGCAAGGCTCATTTCACGTCTTAATGTTCTGTCCTCTAAATAGGTCATAAATGGATCATAGCTCGGGTAATCAAGCGTAAAGACCCATCCAGTTTTATTTTTTGATTTGGCGATTTCTGCAGCCATTTCTTTAACCTGATCTGGTAGTCCATCCAATTGTTTCTCATCTGTTACATGAAGTGAGAAGTCATTGGTATCTGCCAAAACATTTTCTCCAAAGCTGAGGCTCAACTGCGCTTTTTCGGTGTCAATTTCTCTCAAAATATCCTTTTCGTCTTCGGAAAGCAATGCACCATTTCTGACAAATCCCTTAAACTCCTTTTCAAGAAGAGTCAATTGTTCTGTTGTGAGATTTTCCTTTTCTCTATTTTCATAAATGGTTTTGATTCGCTCAAAAAGAATTTGATTAAGTCGTACGTCATTCTGAAATTTGGTAAGTATAGGAGAAGCCTGTTGGGTTATCTTTTGAATTTCTTCTGAGGTTTCAGCACTGTTGAGGTTGAATAAAATTGCACTATTTCGCTCCAATAATTGACCTATATTTTGCAAAGTATTTATCGTATTATCGAAGGTGGGTTGGGCAGTCTGGTCAGTGATTTTATCAATCGCCAATAAGCTTGCTTTAATATCTTTCTCAATTGCTGGAATAAAGTGCTCTGGCTTAATTTCACTAAATGGCGCAGACTGGTGGGGCGTTCCGAATGAATATAATAGGGGGTTTTTCAAGATTTTTTACAGATTAAGGTTTTTACTAGAGTCGATTACTTTAGATTTTAATCCTTCTTTGTAGGTTTCTATTTTATTTAAAATGGAAGGATCAGATGTGCCCACTATTTGAGCGGCGAGAATTCCTGCATTTTTAGCACCATTGAGCGCAACGGTTGCCACGGGTACACCCCCAGGCATTTGTAAAATAGACAATACAGAATCCCAACCATCAATTGAATTACTGGATTTAACGGGAACACCAATTACTGGTAGTGGGGTCAATGAGGCAATCATCCCTGGTAAGTGAGCAGCTCCGCCCGCGCCAGCAATAATTACTTTTAGTCCTCTTTGATGCGCTTTTTTGCCGTATTCCATCATTTTTTCTGGTGTTCGATGGGCTGATACTATATCCACCTCAATCTCGATATCAAAGCTTTGTAAAATATCTATGGCTTCTTGCATAACCGGCAGGTCTGATTTGCTTCCCATTATGATTCCTACTCTTTCCATTTTATTTTGCTATTACTGATAATATATCTTTTACTTGTGCTGCAATCTTCATTGCAATTGATAATTCGGGGTGGATGATAGTTACATGGCCCATTTTTCGGAATGGACGAGTTTCTTTTTTACCGTAAATATGAGGAATAACCCCATCAATTGCTAAAATCTGATCGATGTTTTTATAATGTACAGGACCATTATGACCATCTGCACCAACCAAATTAACCATCACTCCTGCTGTTTTGCTATCTGTTTTGCCTAAGGGTAAATCCAAAACAGCTCTAAGGTGCTGTTCAAATTGACAGGTGAAGGAAGCTTCAATACTAAAATGACCGCTGTTGTGTGGTCTTGGCGCTACTTCATTAACCAGAATCTCATCCTCAGAGATAAGAAAGAGTTCCACAGCAAGAAGTCCAATTTGTCCATAAGCTTCAGCAGTTTTTAGTGCTACCTCGACTGCTTTTTTTGCGGCCTTTATTGATATTCTAGCAGGACACAAAACATACTCTACTTGATTTGCGGTAGGATGAAATTCAGATTCTACTACTGGATAGTTGACTGTTTCTCCTTGTGGTCTTCGGCAAACAATCACAGAGAGTTCTTTTTTAAAGTTAATCATCTCCTCAATCAAACAAGGGCCAGGTTTTAATTCTTCCAATTCTTTATTTGATCGGACAATGGATACGCCATAGCCGTCATAGCCCATCTCAGCCGATTTCCATACAAAAGGAAAAGACAGGTTTCCTTTGAGTACTGCATTTTTAACATCATTTATCGAATCAAACTCATCGAATGAAGCAGTTGGAATATTATTTTCTCGGTAAAACTTTTTTTGCAAACATTTGTTTTGAATGGTCTTCAGCACGTGAGGTTGTGGATAAACGGCTACTCCCTCTTGCTCCAATTTTTCTAGAGCTTGAACATTGACTTTTTCAATTTCGATGGTTAAAATATCAACGTCTTTTCCAAAATCGTAAACGGTTTGAAAATCGGTTAGATCACCTTTTACAAACTCATTTGCGGCAAGGCGAGCTGGTGCATCAACACTAGGGTCTAGCACTTTGGTTTTGATGTCCCATTTACGAGTGGAATAGAGTAGCATTTTCCCCAATTGACCACCACCTAGAATGCCTAGGGTTTTTGTAGTAGAAAAAAAATCCATTTAGATGTTTTTGTAAAAATAAGGATATCTTTTGTGCTTAGAAAAAAACAACTCATTTTGGATATCTTTACAGGAAATTAAATTAAATGATCAATCTAGTACTTTTTGGAAAGCCAGGAGCTGGAAAAGGCACGCAAGCAGCTTTCCTGAAATCTCAATATCAATTATTTCATATCTCAACAGGCGATTTGTTCAGACATCACATTCAAGGAGCCACCGAATTAGGTAAGCTAGCTAAATCCTTCATGGATAAAGGTGATTTAGTTCCAGATCAAGTGACCATTGACATGCTTGAAGAAACGGTAACGAAAAATCCAGACGTTAAAGGCTTTATATTTGATGGTTTTCCAAGAACAACTGCACAAGCTGAGGCATTGGATGCTTTTTTATCAGGAAGATCCATGGGTATTACTGCTACTGTGGCATTGGAGGCGGACGACGATGTGCTAGTAGATAGGTTGATCAATAGAGGGAAGACCAGCGGAAGAGTAGACGACCAAGACGAAACTAAGATTAGAAACCGCTTTGAGGAATACAATAATAAGACGGCACCATTGAAAAGTTTTTACATCGATCAAGGGAAGTTTCACAGTGTTAACGGTATTGGTAGTGTGGAAGAAATCACCAATCGCTTGACAGCTCTTATCGACGGCTTACTCTAAAAATAATATGACTGAGGCTAACTTTGTTGACTACGTTAAACTACACGTTAAATCGGGAAACGGAGGTAAAGGCTCTGTCCATTTGCATCGGGAGAAGTTTATTACCAAAGGCGGCCCTGATGGAGGGGATGGCGGTAGGGGCGGTCACGTTATAATCCGAGCTAACTCAAACCTATGGACGCTCTATTCCTTTAAGTTTAAGCGCCACTTTGATGCTGGTCATGGAGGCGACGGAGGTAAAAGCAGAAGTTCTGGAGCCCAGGGGGAAGATGTTTATATTGATGTTCCAATGGGCACTGTGGTTAAAGATTCCACGTCAGATTTAGTGCTTTTTGAGGTAGTTGAACCAAACCAAGAAATCATATTATTAGAGGGAGGAAAAGGAGGTTTAGGTAACTGGAATTTTAGATCTTCAACCAATCAAACCCCTCGCTATGCCCAGCCTGGGATTCAAGGAAAGGAATTAAAAATAACCATGGAACTAAAAGTGCTAGCCGATGTCGGCTTGGTTGGTTTTCCCAATGCGGGTAAGTCAACGTTATTGGCATCATTAACTGCAGCAAAACCAAAAATTGCAGATTATGAGTTTACTACCCTAAAACCGAATTTAGGCATTGTTCCATATCGCGAGTTTCAGTCGTTTGTGATGGCAGATATACCTGGAATAATTGAGGGGGCATCAGATGGAAAGGGACTGGGGCATTATTTTTTAAGACATATTGAAAGAAACTCTGTGCTTCTTTTTCTTATCCCCGCTGATACCGCAGATGTAAAAAAATCTTTTGAAATTCTAATGAATGAATTGAAAACGTATAATCCAGAATTGATGAATAAAGATTATATCGTTGCGCTGTCAAAATGTGATTTATTGGATAATGAGCTAAAAGAGGAATATGCCAGAGAAATGAATGAAAACTTTAAGAATGTTTCGCATTGTATGATTTCGGCAGTTGATCAGTCAGGATTAGTTGCCTTGAAAGATTTGATTTGGAAATCTTTAAACACTCCGTATGACTAGCTCCAGGCTGTTTTTATCCTTATTTGTATTGCTCCCTTTGTTTTTTTATGCGCAGCAAAAAACTCCTTTTGTGATATATGATTACGACAAAGATCTTGATTACAAAAAGGAGCTGCTTGTGTTAAAAAAAGCAGATAAAAATAACACTACAATCACAACTCTTAATTCTATTGCAGATTTGTCTTATTATTATAAGGATTGGGAAACTGCAATTAGTTATTATGAAAAGGTGGTCATTGAAAAACCAAATGCAGAAAATGATTTTAAATTGGGAGTTCCAGCTGCGGGAAAAACCCTTGGAGTCTCAATATTTTTCCCTGTTCCCTATGTCGTTAAAGCTAAAAAGTCAGTACTAAATGCTTACCGCCTAAATTCAAATAATCCAAAGTATTTAAAATTATTGATTAAGTTATTTGCTGAAATACCTTCATTTTTGGGAGGGAATAAAGAATTTGCCCAAAAAAAAGCAGATGAATTATTTGTAATCGACCCCATTCAAGGGTTAATTATTCAAGGTTATTTGAATGATATTAATAACTATACAGCTGCAGCAAAATCAAAGTATGAACTTGCATTTGAGCTTTTAGAAAGTAACTATCAATCTTTTGAAACTTTTTTTAAAGAAAATGATCGAGATTTAATTTTTGAGATAGGTAGTGTCGTGGCGAAGCATGAAATATCTGTTGACTTGGGTGTTGCTGCTTTAAAATTTTATGCCAATTCTTATGATTTTATGGATAACTATCCTTTGGCAACTGTTTATTATAATTTATCAAGGATTTATTTTGGTCAGCGCGATTTAAATAGCAGCAGGGAGTATTTAGCTAGGGCATTGGAGCTTAATCCTAAATTTCAATTTGCATTGGATTTTCAAAAAAAGCATCAATTATGAAAAGGTATCATTTTATTGCGATAGGGGGTAGTGCCATGCACAGTTTAGCAATTGCTCTAAAAGAAAACGGAGATCAGATCAGCGGTAGTGATGATGCGATTTTTGATCCCTCGAAGACACAGCTCACAAAAGCAGGAATTTATCCTGAAAAGATGGGGTGGTTTCCAGAAAAAATAAACAGTGATTTAGATGCAGTGATATTGGGAATGCATGCAAAAGCAGATAATCCAGAGTTAAAAGCCGCCCAAAGTTTAGGACTTAAGATTTATTCTTACCCAGAATTTATCGCTTATTTCGCAAAAGAAAAAACGAGAGTAGTGATTGCTGGAAGTCATGGAAAAACAACAATTTCCGCTATGGTTTTACATGTGTTAAAATATCATGACCGTTCAGTAGATTTTATGTTGGGTGCTCAACTTTTAGGGTACAAAAATTCTGTTTCCTTGAGTGATGCCAATGATTTTATATTACTTGAAGGAGATGAATACTTGTCTTCCCCGATTGATTTAAGTCCTAAGTTTCATCATTATAAACCACAAATTGCTTTGATTAGTGGCATTGCTTGGGACCACGTTAACGTCTTTAAAACAAGAGTTGATTACAATAAGCAATTTGAGATTTTTATCGATTCTATTACTCCTGGGGGAGTGTTGGTTTACAATAAAGAAGATGCGGCTTTGAACGCTATGGTGGATGCATCAGAAAATACAATAAGAAAGGAAAGTTATCATACAGCAACTCATTTCATTGATTCTGGCAGCACCTATCTGGAAACGGATGAGGGAGCCTTGCCCCTTGAAATTTTTGGAGAACATAATTTATCCAACTTGGCTGGTGCTAAATGGATCTGTCAACTAATGGCGGTAGAAGAGGACGACTTTTATCAAGCGATTGCAAGTTTTACAGGAGCTTCTAAGAGATTGGAAAAAATTGCTTCATCCAATAATAGTTTATTATTTAAGGATTTTGCTCACGCACCCAGTAAAGTAAAAGCGACCAATATAGCAGTGAAAAAACAGTTTGAAGATTTCAAATTAATTGCTTGCTTAGAACTGCATACTTATAGCAGTTTGGATGCTAATTTTATCCATAATTACAGAGATTCTTTGAGTTCAGCAGATTTACCAATTGTGTTTTATGATCCAGAGGCGCTCAAGATTAAAAATCGAAACCCTATAACTGAAAAGCAAATTGTGGAGGCTTTTAATGATGCTCGAATTAAGGTTTTTACTCAGCCAAATGCGTTTGCGGATTTTTTGCTCAATCAGGAATACAGTAAAAGTGTTTTATTGATGATGAGCTCAGGAAATTATGGCGGAATAAACTGGAACGCTTTAAAGGAGAAATTTGCTGAAAATATGTGATTATAAAAAGAGATGCTTACCTTTAAGTAACAATTAAAATTATGGCTGATTTGCCCCAAAATTTAACCATTAAACAATTGGATTTAGCTGACCGTCCAAGGGAAAAGCTCATTCAAAATGGACCAGAGAAAATCAGTAACGCTGAATTATTCGCTATTCTTATTGGAACTGGAAATCAATGAGAAAGTGCTGTTCAATTGATGCAAAGGGTGCTTTTTCATCACGATAACCAAATTTTAAAATTAAAAAAAGTATCACTTCAAAAATTGATGGAGTTTAAGGGGATTGGAATGGTCAAAGCGGTTAAAATTAAAGCGGCGCTAGAGCTATCTAAACGATTAAATGATCCCATAAATAGACATAAAATTCAATTGGTTTCTAGTAAAATCACTTTCGATTATATCGCTCCTCAATTGGCTTTTTTGGATCACGAGGAGTTTTGGGTGATTTATCTAAATCGTTCCAATCGATTGATTGATAGTGTTTGCCTAAGTAAAGGTGGAATTTATCAAACTGTAGTAGATATTCGATTAGCATTGAAAAGAGCAATTGAATTAGGAGCAACGGGAATGATATTAGTTCATAATCATCCCTCAGGTAACTTAAACCCTAGCAAAGAGGATAAGCAAATTACGACACAATTTATAAAGGCCAGTGCCACTTTTGATATTCTGATTTTAGACCATCTTATTGTCTCAGAAAAGAGTTATTTTAGCTTTAAAGATGAAAGCTTAATCTGAATGATACTGGTTTATTCACACAAAATTACTCCACGTTTAACTTATGTTTTCAGACAAATTTTCATTCGGATTCTTGAACTTCCGGTTGCATTTACTTCCACTATAGAAAAATTTGTTTCTCATTCTGGTCCCAAACTGAGTTATACGTTACAGCCTCTAGGCAAAGAGTTTTTTATTAAATCTCACGATTTATTGTTTCAACAAGGGATTTATGAAACTGAGGTGGAGGTTAAAAACTGGACAGGCGTTCCTGCTTTTTTTAAGATTGGAAATAAATCCCAATTGCCCTTCGATATTTTTGCAGCCTCATTTTATTTGATTAGTAGGTATGAAGAGTATTTGCCCCACCTTAAGGATGAACTCGGATCATATACGCCATACCAGAGTCTGGCTTATAAAAATAGTTTTTTGGAAAAACCCGTTGTTGATTTATGGGCAGGTAGGTTAAAAGACAAGCTCAATGATTTTTTCCCTGATCTACCGCACAGTTCATGGAAAAAACCAAAATTTTTGCCAGTAGTTTCAGTTGTAAATCCTTATAAGTACAAAAAAAAGTCACTTTTATTAAAGTTTTCCGATTCGATTTCTTCGATATGGCGGCTGGATTTATTCATGCTCATTGAACAATATTTGGTGCTTTTTGGACTTAAAAAAGATCCCTATGACAATTTTGATGAATTGGTTGGACTATTTAAGGAGTTCAAGATAAGTCCTCGATATTTTTTTCTATTTGCCAAGAACACTTATTACGATAATGGTTTATCGACCTATAATTCACACTTTAGAGAGTTGGTAAAAAATATTGCCGATTTTAATAGCGTTTCACTTTTGGTTTCTTACGCAGCACAAAACGAATCAACAATTTTATCGCAAGAAAGGAAAAGTTTAAAAAAACTTATCCATCAGCCAATTGATCGGGTTAGATTTAATTATGGTTTATTGTCTTCCGCAAAGAGTTACTTTGGCTTATTGGATCAGGAATTGGAAGGTGATTATAGTATGGGATATAATGAAGAAATAGGGTATCGTGCTTCTACGGCAGTACCTTTTTATTTTTATGATTTAAATAACGATTTGCAAACTTCATTGAGAATTCACCCTGTAGTGGCTACGGAAAAAGGGCTTAGAAAGTTCTCAGATAAAAAAGCTTTTAAGAAACTTGAGGAGATTTATGAGGGGCTTACCACAAGAACTGCAATGCACATAATTTCTGTTTCAAATGCTGTTTTAACAGCTAATCAGATGAAAAATAATTGGCGTGATCAATTCATAAATTATCTTGGTTATCATGCTGGATAAAGAAAAGCCGAGTGATCTTTTTTTTGACTTAGATCATACTTTGTGGGATTTTGAAAAAAATTCTTCAATGACTTTTGAAAGGGTTTTTCAGGAAATGAGAATTCAACTCGCTTTGGAGAATTTTTTATTAGCTTATGAAGAGATTAACCATCGTTTTTGGATGCTTTACCGGGAGAATAAAATCACTCAATTGGAGCTAAGACATCAGCGATTGATCCATACTTTTCAGACGATTGATTACGATTATGACCCAAATAAGATCAACCAAATTTCGGACTTGTATATTCGCTATTTATCCACATTTACGCACCTTTTTGAAGGAACAATTCCCCTTTTAGAGGAGCTTAAACAAAAATACCAAATACATATAATTACTAATGGTTTTGAGGGAGTTCAGCAGCGAAAAATTGAAAACTCAGGTTTGTCACCTTTTGTAGATAAAATTATTACGGCTGAAAAAGTTGGCTACAAAAAACCTAACCCAATCATTTTTGAATATGCTTTAGAGCAAACAGCTACTGATGCTTCAAAAAGTATTATGATTGGTGATAGTTTAGAGGCTGATATCCTTGGAGCATTAGCCGTAGGTATGGGAGCAATTCATTTCAACTCTCATAATGAACCCCAGCATGATTATTGTCCGGTGGTCAACTCTCTTCGAGATATTCAAAATTTGCTTTAGGATTGTTAAGAATCCGAATGGATTTTATGGATTTATTTTAGATAGCGTTGGGAATGTTTTAAATTCGCATGCGAATGGAATTACAAAAAGTACAAAAAATTGTAGACGATTGGATAAAGAAGCATGGTGTTCGCTATTTTGACGAGTTGACCAATATGGCTCAATTGACAGAAGAGGTCGGTGAAGTAGCTAGGATTATTGCCAGAAGGTATGGCGAGCAAAGCGAAAAGGAAAGCGATAAATCTAAGGATTTGGGCGAGGAGCTTGCAGACGTTATTTTTGTGGCAGTATGCTTGGCAAACCAAACGGGAGTTGACTTACAACAGGCGTTTGAAAAAAAAATGCAACTTAAATCTGAAAGAGATCATGAACGTCATAACAACAACCCTAAGTTAAAATAAACCTTTGCAGTTCATGAGGATTAGATTTCAGCATTCAACTAAACAAACCTTTGGAGAGCTAACGATAACTGGGTCGAAAAGTGAGTCGAATAGACTTTTGATATTGCAAGCGCTATTCCCACAGCTTCAAATTGAAAATTTATCGAATTCTGACGATTCCCAGGTAACTCAACAGGCATTAGATAGTGATGCATCAATTATTGACATTCATCATGCTGGAACTGCGATGCGTTTTTTAACCGCTTATTTTTCGGCGCAACCTAATCGGGAGGTTATACTTACTGGTTCACAAAGGATGCAAGAACGACCCATACAATTATTGGTGGATGCCCTCAAGGATTTAGGTGCTGAAATTAGCTATGAAAAGAATAAAGGATTTCCTCCACTAAGAATAAAAGGAAAAAAAATCATTAATAAAATGGTCGCCTTACCCGCTAATATCAGCAGCCAATATATCTCTGCTTTAATGTTGATTGCTCCCGCTTTGGAAGAAGGGTTAACAATACAACTGGTTGGGGAGATGACATCCGTTCCATACATTAAAATGACGCAAACGATTCTCGACCAATTAGGTATTGAAACTTCATTTAAGGCAAATCAAATACAAATTAAACCAGCGAAAAAAATTAAACCCGCGATTTGGGTCGTGGAGTCAGATTGGAGTTCTGCCTCCTATTTTTATGCTATTGTAGCCCTTTCTCAACAGAGTAAAATAAAATTAAAAAGTTATAATCAAGAGAGCAGGCAAGGAGATGCCGCATTATCGAAGATATATCAGGAATTGGGCGTAGAAACTTCTTATGGTGAGGGTGGTGAGATTACACTCTCTAAAATTTCAGATTTTAATTTGACGGATTCTATCAATTTTGATTTAAGAAATACACCAGACTTGGCTCAAACAATTGCTGTAAGTTGTTTGGGATTGGGCATTGGATGTAGGCTCACAGGTCTTCATACCTTAAAGATTAAAGAAACCGATCGTCTGAGTGCACTGAAAATCGAAATGGAAAAATTAGGAGCTAATGTAGCTATTACTGATGACAGTTTAGAGCTTTTGCCTGTATCTGAGTTGTCAAGTGATATTGTAATTGACACCTATAATGACCACCGAATGGCAATGGCATTTGCCCCTCTAGCTTTAAAAACCTCAATTTTAGCTCCAGTCTTTTCTTTATTTCCAAAAAGCCGAGCAGGGAATACTTTCGTAT
>OZSS01000228.1_pt1 | contig 26333 bp, 25 predicted proteins | sample 1779911 | NCBI WGS metagenome assembly OZSS01 (sample SAMEA2603589, study PRJEB24840) | metagenome | biome: Water; feature: Photic zone; material: Seawater sample | place: Mediterranean Sea | collected 2013-11-12 | depth 10 m
GTTTTGACGATAAAGTTGAGGAAGTGCTAAAAACCCTAAGAAGGTAACTAATTCTCTGTTCAAATCTACTCCACAGTGACTGACTTTGCTAAGTTTCTTGGCTGATCAATGTCAGTTTTTCTTATCAAGGCAACTTCATAGGATAATAATTGGAGAGGAATAGTATAAATAATAGGAGTTAGTAAAAAATCACATTTAGGCATATTAATTAACTTGCCAGACTTTAATTCTAATGAAATAGATGGATCAGAAAAAACATATAAAGTCCCGCCCCTTGCCTTAACTTCCTCTAAGTTTGACACCAACTTTTCAGCAATTTCACTTTCTGGACATAACGCAATTACTGGCATATCTTCATCAATTAATGCAAGAGGTCCATGTTTTAATTCACCTGCTGGATAAGCTTCTGCATGAATATATGAAATTTCTTTCAACTTAAGAGCGCCTTCTTTCGCTATAGGATAAAAAATGCCTCTTCCTAAGAACAATGCATTATCTTTGCTAGCAATCTCTGGTGCAATCTTAACAATTGAATCCTTTAGCTTAAGAGTTTCACTTACAATATCTGGCAATTGTCTCAGTGCAGTGATGACTCTTCCTCTAAGCTTTGGGTTTCTTGATCTACTTTTGGCGAGTGATAAAGCCAAAAGCATTAGTGCAACTAACTGAGTGGTGAATGCTTTAGTAGAAGCAACTCCAATTTCAGGTCCAGCATTTGTAAAAATAGAGAATTCTGATTCTCTTGCAATGGTACTTGTTGGAACATTACAAATGGTAAGTGTTGATAAAAAATTTTTTTCTTTCGCATAATTTAATGCTGCAAGCGTATCTGCAGTTTCTCCAGATTGTGAAATAGTAACAAAAAGAGTGTCTTCATCAACGTAAGGATTTCTGTATCTATATTCAGATGCATAGTCTGTTAGTGTTGGTAGCTCTGAAATTGCAGAGAACCAGTTTGCAGCAACCCTTGCTGCGTGAAGACTAGTTCCACATGCAACAATCTGAATTCTTTTAACTTTGCTAAAGACATCTGATGAACCAATACCAAAAATATTTTCAAGAACATCATCTACACCAACTCTACCATCAATTGTATTTAAAACCGCAACTGGTTGTTCAAAAATTTCCTTTTCCATAAAATGCTTATATTCACCTTTAGATGATGCCTCGTCTGATATGTCAATCTCTGATATTTCTCGTTCTATCTTATTTTTTAAAGAATCGTAAATTTGATAACTATTTGCTGAAATATTTGCAACATCACCATCCTCTAAAAATATAAATTTATTTGTTAGCTGGCCTATTGCCAAAGGATCTGATGCAGCAAGAAGTTCATCTTCACCCAATCCAATAAGTAGAGGTGATTTATTCCTTGCAATAACTATATTTGATTCATCATTTCTATCGATTGCTGCTATAGCATAAGCGCCTTCAAGCTTTTCTATCATTAAGTACATAGCATCAAGCATTGAGTTGTTTGTAGTTAAAAAATAATCTAACAAATGAGCAATGAGTTCAGAATCTGTTTCAGATGTAAAAGAATAGCCCTCTTTTGCAAGAAAATCTTTGAGTGATAAATAATTTTCAATTATTCCATTATGAACAATATAGACTCTTTCATTTGATTTATGTGGATGAGCGTTTTCTTCACTTGGTTCACCGTGTGTTGCCCATCTTGTATGTGCGATACCTAGTTTGCTTTTAGGTTTTTTGGCGATCATTTTTTCTTCAAGAAGGCTGACCTTTCCAAGTGTTCTAAGGTGAGTTATTTGATTTTCTTGGTGAAGTGCAATTCCCGCTGAATCGTATCCACGATATTCCATCTTGTGAAGGCCTTGGACTAAGATTTTTCCAACATTTCTTGTTGAAGCTGCTGCAATGATTCCACACATTTGATTTAACTCTTCTTTTTAGACCAATTTTCTTTATTTTCTTGTTTTGATCTAGATACTCCTAAAGCATTATCTGGAACATCTTTTGTTATTACTGACCCAGCTGCAATATATGCATTTGATCCTATGGTCACAGGAGCTACCAATGATGAATTTGTACCTACAAAACTATTATCACCGATCTTTGTTTTATTCTTATTTTTACCATCATAGTTACAAGTAATTGTTCCTGCACCAATATTTGTATCTTCTCCAATTTCTGTATCTCCCAGATATGCAAAATGATTCGCTTTAGACTTTTCACCAACTTTAGTTTTCTTCGTTTCAACAAAATTACCAATCTTAGCATTATGTTCAACAATGCTTCCCTCTCTTAATCTTGCATATGGTCCTATGGAGCAATCTTTGCCAACTTTTGAGGAAACAATATGCGAAAAGGCTTCAATGGTTGAATTATCACCAATTTCTGTATCTTTTATTATTGAATTTGGGCCTATTGAAACATTGTTCCCTAATTTGACCTCTCCATCCAAGATAACATTTACATCAATACAACAATCTTTTCCAACCTCAACATTACCTCTTATATCTATTCTTGATAAATCAGATATTGTTACGCCCATATTTAAAAGTTCATTTGCTTTCATGCTTCTATAAATATTTTCAAGCTCCAGTAACTCCTCTTTAGTATTTGCCCCCTTAACTTCCTCGTTAGGTGCAATACATGATTTAATTTTATACCCTTTCTCAGCTATTATAGAAACAATATCAGTTAAATAATATTCATTAGCAACGTTATTATTTTTAACCGCATTAACAGCACTCACTAAAAGATCTTTTTTGCAACATAAGATACCTGTAAAAATTTCTTTAATTTTCCGCTCATCTTCCGATGCATCTTTTTCTTCAATGATAGAAATAGCATATCCATTGTCATTCTTCTTAACTCTTCCATATCCAAACGGTTTATCAATAACAGTTGTTAGAATTGCAAGGCTATCTTCTGTATTGGAAATAAGTTGTTTTAGTGTGCTCTCTTTAATTAGTGGTACATCTCCATACAAAACAAGCACTGTTGAGTTATCTGGAATTATAGATATCGAAGATTTTACTGCGTCTGCTGTTCCCAGGGGCTTTGCTTGTTCGCTAAAATTAAAATTGCCTTTAAAGGTTTTAAACTCATCAATTAATGAATTTTTATCATGGCCTATTACAAATGTCGTTGTCTCTGCAACTTTAGAAGCCACTTCATATATTCTAGATAGCATTGAATGGCCGCCAATTGGCTGTAAGGATTTAGCTTTGTCTGATAGCATTCTTGAGCCTTCGCCAGCTGCCAGGATAATGTTATGAACTTTCACAATATAAGGTAAAGTATATACCTTACTGGTTTTTTCGTAATTTTTGAATAGTTTTGAGTCTTGCTACTGCTTCTGCGAGTTGTGCTGCTGCCTTGGCATAATCAATAGTAGAATCTTTATCTGCCAAGCTTTGTTCAGCTGCTTCTTTTGCTTTTATGGCTTCTGCTTCGTCAAGGCTATCGGCTCTTTCTGCAGTGTCTGATAAAACAGTTACTAAGTCAGGCTGAACCTCAAGAAAGCCTCCAGAGCAGAAAAACGCTTCTTCATTTTTTCCGTTTTGAACTCGGACAGGTCCAGGAGCCAAACCGGTTAAAAGTTGAGTATGGCCCGGAGCTATGCCAATCTCACCTAAAGATCCGGTAGCATATACCATTGTTGCTTCACCAGAATAGATTTCCTCACTCGCTGAAACAATATTAATCTTTATAGTATTCATTTTTAGAGTGTTTTTGCTTTTTCTACAGCTTCTTCAATTGTGCCGACCATATAAAAAGCCTGCTCAGGAAGATCATCATAATCACCATCTAGCAGACCCTTGAATGCTTTTATGGTGTCTTCGAGAGAGACATACTTTCCAGATGTGCCAGTAAATACCTCTGCAACAAAAAATGGTTGAGATAAAAATCTTTGTGCTTTCCTGGCTCTAGCAACAAGTCCTTTGTCTTCTTCTGAGAGCTCATCCATTCCAAGAATTGCAATAATGTCTTTAAGCTCATTGTATCTCTGAAGAATTTTTTGAACTCCTTGTGCAACCTCATAATGTTCATCGCCGACAACAAATGGGTCAAGTTGTCTGCTTGTTGAATCTAGTGGGTCAACCGCAGGATAAATTCCAAGTTCTGATATTTGTCTTGATAAAACAACGGTTGCGTCTAAATGAGCAAATGTTGTTGCTGGAGATGGATCTGTTAAATCATCAGCTGGTACATAAACAGCCTGAATTGATGTAATTGAGCCAGTTTTTGTAGAAGTAATTCTTTCTTGAAGTGCTCCCATTTCCTCAGCAAGTGTTGGCTGATAACCCACCGCGGAAGGCATTCTTCCAAGCAAAGCGGAAACCTCAACTCCCGCAAGAGTATATCTGTAAATATTATCGATGAAGAGTAATACATCTTTTCCTTCGTCTCTAAATTTTTCTGCCATTGTTAATCCGGTAAGGGCAACCCTAAGTCTATTTCCAGGTGGCTCATTCATTTGACCATAAACCATTGCAACTTTTGATTCGCTTAGCTTTTCTATATTAACAACACCAGATTCTTGCATTTCGTAATAAAAATCATTTCCCTCTCTTGTTCTTTCTCCAACACCTGCGAAGACAGAAAGACCAGAATGTTGGAGTGCAATGTTATTAATTAACTCCATCATGTTTACTGTCTTACCAACACCTGCTCCTCCAAATAGTCCGACCTTTCCACCTTTTGCGAAAGGGCACATAAGATCTATAACTTTGATTCCTGTTTCTAGTATTTCATTGGAAGCAGATTGATCGGTGTAAGTAGGTGGTTTTTTATGGATAGGCATTTTTTCTTTTTCTCCAATTTCACCCTTTTCATCGATTGGATTTCCAAGCACATCCATAATACGCCCAAGAGTTTCTGGCCCAACAGGGACAGATATTGGAGAGTTAGTTCTGGAAACAGCCATATCTCTTTTCAAGCCTTCTGTTGCTCCCATGGCGATTGTTCTAACTACGCCATCACCAAGCTGCTGTTGAACTTCAAGTGTTGTTTTGCTTTCATCGATTACTAGAGCTTCATATACTTTTGGAATATTATCTTTATCGAATTCAACATCGATAACAGCTCCAATTATTTGTGTAACTAATCCTGTGCTCATATTTTTCTCCTTAAACCGCTGCTGCGCCTCCAACTATTTCTGAAAGTTCTTGTGTAATTGCTGCTTGTCTTACATTGTTATAAAGTAATTCTAATTCTTTGATCAAATCTCCTGCGTTATCAGTTGCATTCTTCATTGCTATCATTTTGGCTGCCTGCTCACATGCGCTATTTTCTACAACTGATTGATAAACTAAAGATTCTATATACCTTGTCAAAAGCCCATCCAAAAGATCTTTTGCTTCGGGTTCGTATATGTAATCCCAATGCGTAGAAATCAAATCATCTCCATCTTGAGGTACCAATGGAATTAGTTGATCGATATTAGGCTGTTGAGTCATAGTATTTACAAATATATTTGAGCATAAGTATGCTTCATCAATATCTTCACTTTTATGCATATCTAAAACTATTTTTGTGAGGCCAATTAGATCATCTGGATTCGGTTTATCTCCAAGCTTTTCCGCTACACCAACAATTTGTCCACCAACACTTTTAAAAAATGCAGATGCTTTGGTTCCAATGAGAGCAAAACAAGACTCTATTCCATTTTTGTTTAATTCAGCTGATTTGGAGATCACTTGTTTAAATAAATTAATGTTAAGTCCTCCGCACAGTCCTTTATCAGATGATACAACAATGAAGCATGCTTTCTTTGCTTCTCTCTCTTCACAAAAAGGGTGAGAATATTCAGAGTTAGCTGAAGCAATATGAGCAATCAAGTCTTTGATTTTGAGAGAATATGGTCTTCCTTCAAGCATTGTATCTTGAGTCTTCTTCATTTTACTCGCTGCGACCATCTCCATAGCAGAAGTAATTTTTTGAGTGCTCTTGATACTTGAAATTTGTTTTCTTACTTCTTTGGTATTAGCCATAACTTAATAAGTTTGTGTTTTTTTAAAATCTTCTACTAAATCAACGAATTGTTTTTCAATATCATCATTCCAATCACCAGTTGAATTTATTTGTTCTTCTAAGTCTGCTTTCTCAGATGTTAAATATGAATGAAGGGCTTCTTCAAATGCTAATATTTTATCCACCTCAACATCTGCCATATATCCTTTGTCTGCAGCGAACAAGCTCAGAGCTTGTTGAGCAACGCTCATTGGAGCATATTGTTTTTGCTTAAGTAATTCTGTGAATGCTTTTCCGTTCGCTAGCTGAAGTTTTGTTGCATCATCAAGGTCAGATGCAAACTGAGAGAATGCTGCAAGCTCTCTATATTGAGCTAATGCTGTTCTTACTCCTCCAGCAAGTTTCTTCATTATTTTTGTTTGAGCTGATCCACCAACTCTTGATACTGATAATCCTGGATTTATAGCCGGCCTAATGCCTGAATTAAATAATTCTGTTTCTAAGTAAATTTGTCCATCTGTAATTGAGATTACATTTGTTGGAACAAACGCAGACACATCCCCAGCAAGTGTTTCTATAATCGGTAAAGCTGTTAATGAGCCAGTTTTTCCTTTTACCTTACCGTTAGTAACTTTTTCTACATAATCAGCATTAACCCTTGCTGATCTTTCAAGAAGTCTTGAATGAAGATAAAAGACATCTCCTGGATAAGCCTCTCGTCCCGGAGGTCTTTTCAAAAGCAAAGAAACTTGTCTATATGCCACAGCTTGTTTTGATAAGTCGTCATAAACAATTAGAGCGTCTTCACCCTTGTCTCTGAAATACTCACCCATTGAACATCCAGAGTATGCCGAAAGATATTGCATTGGTGCAGGATCTGCTGCAGTTGCAGAAACTACAATCGTATGCTCCATAGCGCCATATTCTTCTAGTTTTCTTACAACGTTAGCTACTGTGGATTGTTTTTGACCAATAGCAACATAAATACATTTAACACCTGTACCTTTTTGGTTAATAATTGCATCGATTGCAACAGCAGTCTTGCCTGTTTGTCTGTCTCCAATTATTAATTCTCTTTGGCCTCTTCCAATGGGAACCATTGCATCAACAGCTTTAAGTCCAATCTGTACTGGCTGATCAACCGATTGACGAGCAATAACCCCAGGAGCTACAACCTCAACCGGGGCAGTTCCTTCTGATTTTATCTCACCCTTTCCATCTATTGGAACTCCAAGAGTATTTACAACTCTTCCAAGAAGAGCCTCACCAACAGGAACTTCTAAGACCTTTCCAGTACACACAGCTTTTTGTCCTTCTACAAGCTCAAGATAGTCACCCAAAACCACGGCACCAACAGAGTCTTGTTCAAGATTTAAGGCCAATCCCTTAGTTCCATTTTCGAATTCAATGACTTCCCCGTACATTACATCACCCATACCATGAATTCTTACAATTCCATCTGACACACTTACTATAATTCCTTCATTTTTTCTTTCTGCTGATAAATCAAGCCCAGCAATTTTTTCTTTTAATACGCTTGATATTTCTGATGGGTTTAATTGACTCATTTTTTCACCTTAAAAATTTAATTGATTTACAAGTTTTTTAACTTTTCCTTTAATTGACAAATCTAGGGTTTCATCGCCTATTTTAATAAACAATCCTCCCATCATATTAGGATCTATCGAAAAAGAAATTTTTGATTCTTTTCCATGTGTTGATCTCAATTTGTTCTCTATATTAACTTTTGCTTCATCACTTGGTTTTTTTGCTACAAAAACAGTTATTGATTGTTGTTGTTTATGTTTCTCTAATAGTTTTTGATAAATATCTGATATTGAGGGTATCAAATTTAATCTTTTGTTTTCAGATAAGATTTTTATTAAAGTGTTTAATTGTTCGCTTATAGATCCAACAAATAAATCATTCATGTTTTTGTTGAGCTCTTTCTTTGAAATGGTTGGATTTTCTATTAGTCTTTTGACTTCAGGAGAAGAAGATATTTTAGCCATAAGTTTTAAGTCGTTGCCAGTCTCTTCAGTGGCATCTAACTCAAGGGTAGATGCAAATAAAGCTTTTGCATAAGGCCTTGCTAAAGGTGTTAACTCAATCATTTCTTATAATTCCTCTGCAGCCTTCTTCAGAATATCGTTGTGTTTTTCTTCTGAAATCTCATCATCTAAAATCTTTTGTGTGGTATCAATAATTATTTTTGACATCTGTTTTTTTAACTCTTCTTTAGCCTTATTTGTCTCATTTTCAACAGTTTTGGTTGCTGATGTAATAATTTTTTCTGCCTCTTTTTCTGCCTTAGACGAAGCATCAGCAACAATTTGAGAAGCTCTTGCGTTTGCTTTTTCTAAAATTTCTGACGCTTCTACCTTAGCTTGATTAAGCTCTTTATCAAATGCGAGTTTTGCTTCTTCAAGAGAGTCATCAGCCTTTTTTGCTGCCTCAAGACCATCCGAAATTCTTTTCTCTCTTTCTTTCATCATAGAGAGAATTGGTGGGTATACATATTTCCAACATATTGCCACAAACACAATCATTACAACTGCTTGAGCAAGTAAGGTTGCGTTAATATTCATATCTTAATAATTGTGTTTAATTTATATTGCAAACAACATGTACATACCAAGACCAACCCCAATCATAGGAACCGCATCGGTTAAGCCCATCATTAAAAAGAATCGACCTTGAAGAAATGGTGCCAGCTCTGGCTGTCTTGCTATTCCCTCAATAAACTTACTGCCAAGAACGCCCACTCCTATTCCAGCTCCAATAGCTGAAAGACCCATGGTGATTCCTGCTGCTAATACTTCTATACCTTCCATTTTTTTCTCCTATTATATAAGTGAGGACTAGTGCTCCTCTGTTTCATGTGCCATCGCTAAATAAGCGATGGTCAACGCCATAAAAATAAATGCTTGCAATGCCACAATTAAAATATGGAAAAGCGCCCAAACCAAATGTAATCCAAACCCCATTAAACCTATTGGTATGCTACTAAAAAATAACATTAAAGCAATCAAGATAAATATCATCTCGCCTGCGTACAAGTTCCCAAAAAGCCTAAGGCCAAGGGAAACGGGCTTTGCAATAAAGTTAACCATTTCTAAAACAAAATTTACTGGTATTAAGTATTTACCAAAAGGATGAAGTGTTAGTTCTGCAATAAAAGCTTTAATGCCTTTGACAGTAATGCTGTAATAAATAGTTAGTATGAATATTCCAAAAGCCATTCCAAGAGTTATGTTTGGATCTGTTGTTGGGACTACTTTAAAATATAATGATTCAGGTCCTGTAATCCACTCAACCCCATCACCAGCAATAAGGTATGCTATGTGTCCAGCCAAAACTGGTAAAAAATCAACTGGAATTAAATCCATTAAATTCATTAATAATATCCACACAAAAACTGTTAGTGCTAAAGGAGCTATAAGTGTATTTTTTACTGAGCCGAAGAGGGACTGAACATTATCTTCAACAAACTCTATGGACATCTCGACAAAGTTCTGAAGTCCGCTTGGGGCAGTGCTCGCATCTTTATTTTTTGAAATCGCCCTTCTAAACACAAAAACAAACAAAGACCCTAGTGCAATTGACCAAAATAATGAATCGACATGAAATGCCCAAAAGCCCATTTGTTCTACTTTATATGGATCACAAGTCCAGCCACTTGATGTTTTTCCACAAGTCAGATTTGTTAGATGGTGAGTTATATATGATTGTGTTGTGAGCTCTGATGCCATTTATAGTTGAGCCTCTTTTTTTGATATCGGGTTAGATGGATTCACGGATAAGTTAAAAATAACAAACATAGCTAAAGAATATAAGAAAACCTCTGGTAAATAAATGCCAGATAGCATTAAAAAAGTTACAAACACACACCATTTAGCCACCCAAATGTATCCGATTTTGACTACGTAGTCCTTAATTTTGCTTCCAATTAAATACACACACAAGATAGTAACCATATAGCCTGCTGCCAACAGGGAAAAATATATATCTGCAACAGTTCCAGCTATAAAAACAAACGCGTTTAGAAAAAAGATTGGTTTAAATTTTTGAATGGTGTTTTTCACACTTCCAGCTATAGGGTTAGTTATTAAAGTACAGGCGGAAATTATAGAAATTTATCTATTTATTAACAAGTTGTTTATTGTTTATTTTTTAACTTCTGGATTATGGAGTCTAGTTCATCCAAGGTTTTATAAAAAATAGAAACTTTGCCTGCTTTTTTATTTTTTGTATCTATTTGAATTTTATGACCAAAACTCTCGGACATCTCAACCTCAATATTTAAAGTGTCTCTGTCTTTTTCTTTATAAGTTTTTTTATTTTTTGATTTTGGTTTGATTAAGTTGCTAAGGTCTTTAACAGAAATTCCATTTTGACTAATTTTCTTTGCTAAGGCATCTGCTTCAGTTGGATCAAGGGATGCTAAAAGCTTGGCATGACCCCTATCTATCCTACCCTCTGAAAGCATATCAAGAACCAAAGATGGTAGTGAAAGTATTCTTAATGAGTTTGCTATAGTGCTTCTTCCTTTTCCAGTTGATTTGGCAACCTCTTCTTGCGTTAAACCAAACTCTCGCTTTAATCTATCAAAACCTCTCGCCTCTTCAACTGCGTTAAGGTCTTCTCTTTGTAGATTTTCTATAAGGGCTGAGATGAGTGCGTCTTGGTCTTGTTTTTGATCAACCAAACATGGGATTGTTTTAAGGCCTGCATTAATTGATGCTCTTAACCTTCTTTCTCCAGCTATAACCTCAAACTCATTTAAACCAAGCTCTCTGACTAAAATTGGAGATAAGACACCTTGATTTTTAATTGAGTTTGTAAGCTCAATAAGTTTTTCATTGTTAAAGTTAGTTCTTGGTTGAAAGCGCCCAGGCTTTATTTTATCCAATTGAATCTCCTTAACTGTTTTTTGTTTTGTATTGGTGTTACCAAGAAGAGCATCGAGACCTTTGTTAAGGGTTTTATCTTTATCAGGCATATTCTATTTTTCTAATTAGTTCTCCTGCCAAAGATAGGTATGCTTTCGCCCCATAAGAGTCTGGTTTATATTTTATACCTGACATTCCATGGCTTGGTGCCTCAGCCAATTTAACATTTCTAGGGATAAGGGTATTAAAAACAAGTGATGAAAAATGTTTTTCGAGCTCGTCTGACACTTCTTTTGCAAGATTGTTTCGCATATCAACCATTGTTCTAATAATACCAATTACTCTATTAGATGACATATTTTTGTTTGAAATGGTTTGAATGGTTTGCATTAAACCAGTAACCCCTTCTAGAGAATAGTATTCGCATTGAAGGGGTATAAGTGTTCCTGAGGCGCTGAAAAGCCCTTCAATTGTTAGTTGGTTAAGGGTTGGTGGTGTGTCAATAATTGTATAGTCAAACTGAAGGTTTGACTCATTAATGCTTTTTAGCAAAAAACCCTGATTGTTATCATTTCTAATAGCCACCTCAAGGGCTATTAGCTCCTCGCCCCCAGGTATAACATCATACTGATCTTTGGATTTATATATACATTTATTTAAATCAACACCTTCAAAATAATTATTGTATAAGGTGTTTGGATTATTTTGATCAATTCCTGCGGCGGTTGATGCGTTACCTTGAGGATCTAAATCAATTAACAAAATTTTTCTGTTTGTGGCAGCAAGGCTTGCCGCAAGGTTTACCGCTGTGGTTGTTTTACCCACCCCGCCTTTTTGATTTGCAATAGCAATTATCTTATTCATCTCATTTTTATGATTACCATGTTTCTTTCTGTTGTATTATTTTTGAGATTAATTATTTCACACAAGTATTTGTTTTTGTCTAATAGTTTAATTTCTTTTTTAATTTTTTCATCTCTGCCTTTTAAGAGTAGTAGTTTTGTTGATGTTTTTGAATTTGGTTTTGTTACCTTTAGAATGTTCTCAATATTCGAGAAAGCTCTAGCGGTTATTATGTCAAATTTTCCAAATGTGTTGTTTTTGGTTATGTTTTTATTGATAACAAACACATTGGTTAGCCGTAGTTTTTTTATAGTTTTTTTTAAGAAATAAGATTTTTTTTTGTTTCTCTCTAATAAAAAAATTTGGTTTTTTTGTTTTGTTATTGCTAAGAGGATTCCAGGAAACCCTCCGCCACTTCCAAGGTCAAGCACTGTTTTGTTGGGTTTTATTTTTTCCACTAATGGAAAACAATCTATAACATCCTTATCATAAACATCTTCTTTTGATTTTCTTACAAAAATATTATGAGTTTTGTTGAACTCTAGTGCGTCCTCAATAAACGTTTGTATTTGTTTTTTTTGTTTTTTTGTTATGTTGGGTGGTTCTATCACTAAGCGTTTTGTTTTTTGAGCTCTTTCTTTTTTATTTGAATAAGGACCAGGTCTATGGCTGCTGGTGTTACGCCTTCTATCTGTTTGGCTGACCCAATTGTTTCCGGTTTAGACTTATTAAGCCTCTCTACTACTTCATTTGAAAGTCCTGCTATTTCTTCAAAATTTAGATCTTTGGGTATTTTTTTTGCATTGTGTTTTTTTGTTTTTTCAATTTCTCTGTGTTGTTTTTTTATATAGCCCTCATACTTTATTTCTGTTTTTGCTCTACTAAAAAGCTCTGAGTTAGATTTGTTTGTTTTAAAAATTTTTTCTTTGTCTACGTCATCTCTTTTTAATAAATAAATCAGGTCTTTTTTTTCGTTAAGAATAGTTTTTTTGTTCTTTATGTTTGTAAATGTTTTGGTCTTGGTTTTTTTTAATACCTCTTGAACAAATTTATAATATTTTTTTTCCTGGTTTAAAAAATCATCATATCTTTTCTTTTTTACTAAGCCGAGGTTGTAAGCTTTAGATAAAAGCCTTTGTTCTGCGTTGTTTTGAGAGAGCATTAACCTGTGTTCAGCTCGACTTGTAAACATTCTATATGGTTCTGTAACGCCAAGATTGGTAAGGTCGCTAATTAAAACCCCAATATAGGCCTCGTTTCTCTCCAAGACAAAGTTTTCTTTTTTGGCAATAGATAAACAACAGTTTATACCAGCAACAAGCCCTTGAGCAGCGGCTTCTTCATAGCCTGTGGTTCCGTTAATTTGTCCAGCAAGATAAAACCCTTTTAGAAATTTTGTTTCCAGTGTTGTTTTGAGAGATCTTGGGTCTATAAAATCATATTCAACAGCGTAACCATATTCTTCTATTGTTGCTTCTTCTAGCCCTTTGATTGAGGTTATAAATTCTTTTTGTGCTTTCTGAGGAAGGCTTGTTGATATGCCATTTGGGTAAACAAGATCTTTGTTTATACCTTCTGGTTCTATGAAAATTTGATGGCTTTCCTTGTCTTTAAATTTATTAACCTTGTCCTCGATTGATGGGCAGTACCTAGGTCCTATTCCTGAAATATTTCCAGAGTACATTGCTGATAAGTGGGTGTTCTCTTTTATTATTTTATGAGTATTTTTGTTTGTTCGTGTTATGAAACAAGATAATTGTTTTTGGTGTTTTAAAGGATGGTTGTATAAGGACATCCATGGTGTTGGCTTTTCTCCCGGTTGCTCTTCCATTAGTTCTGTTTTAATTGATGATAGTTTCAATCTTGCTGGTGTACCAGTTTTTAAACGTCCCATTGGTAGTTGCATATTATAAAGTCTTCTTGATAGGGGTATTGAGGAATTTTCTCCCAGCCTCCCCCCTTGTGTTATATCTTCCCCCGTAAACATTTTCCCATTTAGAAAAGTTCCTGTTGTTAAAATGACTTTTTTTGAATAGTAATCCCCTGAATAAGTCTTTACACCTATTACAGAATTAGACTTAACAATAAGGTCAAGAACCTCACTTTCAAAAATTTTTATTTTTGTACCCTTTAGAATTTTTTGTATTGCTTTTTTATACAAATCTCTATCACACTGAACCCTTAAAGCTTGAACTGCATCCCCTTTTCTTGTGTTTAAAGTCCTATACTGAATACCGGACATGTCTGTAGCGATTGGCATGACGCCTCCCATTGCATCAATCTCTCTTACCATGTGAGATTTGCCTAAGCCACCTATTGCTGGATTACAAGACATTTGCCCAATTGTTTCTTTTTTAAAAGTTATCAAAGCACAAGAGCAACCCATTCTTTCAACAGCATAAGCTGCTTCTACCCCAGCATGACCTCCACCTACGACAATTACATCAAACTTATCCATAATAAATTAATTTATAATATCTATATTATATACTTTCTGTTATTTCTATTAGTTATACCTAAATTTGTTGATAAGTGCTTAAAAGCTTTTATTTGTATAAAAAATCAACAACTTTAACTTATGTAAAAACCAATAACTAACCATTTAAAAAACACTGCATAAGATGTTTATATAAAAGAATAAAGTTTTTAAACAACAAGATATCTACAATATACAAACTATTTACCAATACAAAAAGAACTAAAAATATCACCCAATAAAGAATTAGAATACTTTTTCCCAACCAATTGATCCAAACAAGACCTGGCAAGTTTTAGATCTTCAGCCGCAAGCTCAAAAGTATCTTGTTTTTTAATATTAATTAGACTCTTTTCCAAACAAACCAAAGTTTCATTAAATAGGTTCTCATGACGATCTCGAACCATATAATGTAATCCCTTTTTATAGACATCACTCTCAACCCTGGAACTTATTAAATTTTTAAAATTTTTTAAACCCTCTCCGGTTTTTGCTGATACACAACAATCAAAGTTATTAGAATCTATATCATCAACATCTATTTTATTTTGTATTTTTACAAAACAACCAGAACCTACCAAATCTTCAAAAAAAGAAACCCTGTCAAGATCCTTTCTTTCAAAAACACCAACAACCAAATCAGCTTTTTTAATTTCCTCAAATGATAACTCTATGCCTTTTTTTTCAATTTCCTCACTCGCATCTCTAATACCAGCAGAATCAAAAACAGAAAAAACATTCGAATTAAAAAACACCTCTGACTCAATAATGTCTCTTGTTGTTCCAGGGGAATGAGAAACAATCGCCCTATCATAACCAACCAGCAAATTAAACAAAGATGATTTACCAGAATTCACCGGACCAACAAACAACACCTTATTTTTACCCGTACCCTTTTTAATATTTATACAACTGTCAGTAAAGTTTTTAAATCCATCCAACAAAAACTCCAAGTCCTTATGCAAATCTTTATTTATAAAATCCTCATCCTCATCATTAAAATCAATTTCTCCTTCAACCCTCATTCTTATTTTATCTATCGCAACCGCGAACTCACAAACAGAAGAGGTAAGGCTTCCCATAACAGTAGAGCTTAACAAGGAAACGCCTCGCTCATCAGTTAAATCAATCAAATCAGCAACAGCCTCAGCTTCATTAAGACTAAGTTTATTATTTAAAAACGCCCTTTTGGTAAACTCACCTGGTGATGCCTCATCAAGACCAATTTGCCTCATAACCCCTACTAACTTAGAAATAATTGCTAGCCCACCATGAAAATGAATTTCTAGAGAATCTTCACCGGTATAACTCTTAGGACCTTTAAAACAAATCAAACCAACCCTATCAATAAACTCTTCTTTGTAAACCAAATCTTTTAAATAAAAACGACCAGCCTTACAAACACCAAAACCAAGACAACCATTAACTAATTCAAAACAACCATCTCCAGTGATTCTTAAAATACCTATAGCAGACTTTGCTGGAGGGGTAGCAAGAGCAAAAACAACTGACATGAGCTTCTAAAACAAATCCCTACATGCTTGGGGTTGATGAGCCCCCAGCAGCACCATGTTTTCTATATAACAAATATTGCTGTATCAACTGAACACCACTGTTAACAACAGTATAAAGACAAAGGCCTGCCGGAAAGAAAACAAACATAACAGAAAACATTATCGGCATAAACTTCATAACCTGTGCCTGGGTAGGGTCCATCCCAACAGGCTGCGGATTCAACCGTTGAGTCATAAGCATTATAAGACCAAACAGTACTGGCATAATAAAATAAGGATCGGGTGCCGACAGATCAGTCCAAAAAACTAAAGGCGTGTGCCTAAGCTCAACCATTTCTCGTAAGGCAAAAAAGAAACCAATAAAAAACGGTACCTGAAGAGCCATTGGCAAACATCCGCCCAATGGGTTGGCACCTTTTTCTCTCATAAGTTTCATAGTTTCTTGGCCCTGTTGCTGCTTATCATTTTTATATCTTTCTTTGATTTCATTAAGCTCTGGGGTAATTTTTCTCAAAGCAGCCATAGACTTAAAACTTTTGGCTGTAACAGGCCAAAAAACAAACTTAATCAGCAAAGTAAAAACAACAATCGTTAACCCCCAGCTGTTTAAATAACCATTCAACCAGTCCATAAAAGAAACCATCGGTTGAGACAAAAACCAAAACCAACCCATATCAATCGCTAGTTCTAAATTTTCAGACCTCTGCATTAAATCTTTTCTCACCTTTGGACCAACAAAAAGCCTATGCTTATGACCATAAACCACGCCCCCATCAGCAGAGGATTCTACGGTATAGCCCATTCTATAAACTCCAGAATTTTCAGGAAGAACATAGTAGTTATAAATATAATCTTCAGAACCCAAAAGTGCTGCAAAAAAATACTTCTGAACAAACGCAATCCAACCAGACCTTGAAAGAGTTTCTTGAGGCTCATCAACACCTCTTAATCGAGCGCTCGCATAAGCTTCATTCTCGGTACTAACAGCCACACCCTCATAAGAACTATTATTCATAGCCCCCCCATCCAACCAGTTTGTTTTTAAATCTAAAGCTCTTCCAGCGGTTCTATATAAGCCAGCATAAGGTTTGCCTCTTACCCCGTTTGGGCTGAAATCCTCAATAGAAAGCTCATAGGCTTCAGGTAAAAAAGATATAGTTTTTTCATGCCCAGTTTCTTTATCTACAAGCTTTACAAAATCTACACCCTTACTTAAAAGGCTATAGTTTGATGGGGCGCCAGTAAAACCACTTTTAAAATAATAACTAAATGATGAGCTATTCGAATAACCAAAAACCCTGAAACCAAGCGACCCCTCCACATTTTCAACCGGGTGCTCTATTAGCCTTGTTTCAACAATAGCACCAGTATTGACATTAACCACAACAGAAAGTTTGTCATTTTTTATTTGGGCAAGGCCTTCACCCAAGCCTTCCTTTGAAGCAGCTGCAATCTCAAGATGGTTTGAAATAACCCTCGATCGCTGTTCAGAGTTCCACTCATATAACAAACCCATAGAAAGTAACACAATTATCGATATATATATTCCTCTAATATTCATTGCTCATTTGTTTTTTTTAAAAAGAAAGCCATTCCTTTTTCTATTTCATTTTTAGCCTGCGCATATGATAACTCTCCAAATGGCCTAAATACAGAAAAAACTATATCACCTGAAAACTTGCCGAGGACATCATTAGTTCTGTAAATTTCTCTTATCTTTCTTTTGATACTATTTCTATCAACTGAAAGCTTAAAATTTTTTTTTGAAATTGATATCTCTATATTTTTTGAGACAGAATCTTTTAAAAAAATTCTAAAATATCTTGAGGAATAGACACACTTCATAAGCTATATTCTAGGTCGAACAAATTATAATTATGCGCTTAAAACCTTTCTGCCTTTTTTTCTTCTGTTAGATAAAACTGCTCTTCCAGCCTTGGTAGACATTCTTGCACGAAAACCATGGGTTCTTTTTCGTTTGAGGTTGCTTGGTTGAAATGTTCGTTTCATAATAATAAGTGTTTAAATTGGTGAGAATTATATCTGAATCCTTATCCAAAACCAGAAAAATCATAACTTTTTTGCATGTTTTTTTATCTACAACTTATCCACAACAAATTCTTACATTTATTCTGTAGATATCTTGTTAGTTTTTTAATAGACTAGTTAACTAATAGGAGAAAATTACTTTGGAACTTTGGAACAAGTGCTCGGAAAAGCTTGAAAACTCACTCTCACAAGACGACTTTAATACCTGGATTAGACCTCTAAGAGCAAATATTGATCAAGACACCTTGGAGGTTGTTGCCCCCAACGACTTCATTTTAGATTATATAGAAAAGAATTTTGCAGATGAGATAAAAGAAATACTTAAAAACCAAGAAAAAAGAGACATTAGTTTGGTATTTAAGACTTTAACAAAAGAAACATTTGTTGATAAATATAAGAACAAATCCTCAAATAAAGATATAAAGTTAGTTGAAACATATATTTTTGATAACTTCGTAGAGGGCAAATCTAATCATTTAGCCCTAGCAGCTGCTAAACAGGTCGCCTCAAACCCTAAGGGTGATTATAACCCTCTGTTTATTTATGGGGGTGTTGGGCTTGGTAAGACTCATTTAATGCATGCTGTGGGCAATGAAATTTTAAAAAATGAGCCAAAAAAGAGAATAGTTTACGTTCACTCAGAAAAATTTGTGTCAGATATGGTTAAAGCCCTCCAATTGGGTGCGATGAATGAGTTTAAATCTTTCTACAGAAATGCTGATGCTTTATTAATAGATGACATTCAATTTTTTGCAGGCAAAGAACAGTCTCAAGAGGAGTTTTTTCATACATTTAATGCTCTTTTAGATAGAAATAACCAAATGATTCTTACATGTGATAAATATCCCAAAGAAATTGATGGTTTAGAAGAAAGACTTAAATCAAGGTTAGGTTGGGGGTTACCTGTGGTTATTGACCCTCCAGAACTTGAGACAAGAGCAGCAGTCTTGCTCAAAAAAGCATACTCAATGGGTGTTCCGCTTCCAAATGACTGCGCAATTTATATTGCACAAAGAATTAGATCTAATATAAGAGAGCTTGAGGGCGCATTAAAAAGAGTTGTTGCCAATGCAAGATTCACCAACCAGGATGTTGACTTAGCTCTTGTAAAAGATGCTTTAAAGGATTTATTTGTAATATCTGCAAAAATGGTAAGCATTGAAAACATTCAAAAAACAGTTGCAGAATATTACAATATTAGGCTTTCAGACTTATTATCAAAAAGAAGAAGCAGGTCCATAACCAGACCAAGGCAAATGGCAATGGCCCTAACAAAAGAGCTAACAAATCATAGTTTGCCAGAAATAGGAGAGTCTTTTAATGGTAGAGATCATACGACCGTCATTCATGCATGTAAAAAAATTTCAGAGCTTAGAAAAGAAAATCCGTCACATGAAGAAGATTATAGAAATTTAAATAGGGCGCTTACTAATTAATGGATTTTTATATATCAAAAGAAGAGATTGTAAAATCTTTAAATCTCACGCTTGGTGTTGTTGAAAAGAGACAAACCCTTCCAATTTTATCGAATGTGCTTTTGGAGGTGGATGAGTCATCACTAAAACTAACAGCAACAGATCTTGAGAGTGAAATTTCAACCACATCAACTATATCTAGCTTTAAGAGTGGAGGAAAAACCACCGCACCCGCTAAAAAACTTAATGATTTATGCAGACTTTTACCAGATTTTAGTGAAATTCATTTATTTATGGATGGTGATGACCTTAAAATTGAGACAGATTCTGGAAAATACAACCTCTCAACACTGCCAAGTGAAGATTTCCCTGTTTTTGAATCAGAAGAAAGTCAATCTCAGATTAATATTTCATCAAAAAATCTTGGATCTTTGATTTCAAGAACTGCTTTTGCGATGGGCAACCAAGATTGGAGACATTATTTAAACGGTTTATTTCTTTTGATTGATGACAAAACAATAACCTCTGTTGCAACTGATGCTCATCGATTGGCTTTGGCTGACTCTGTTTTAAATGAAGCTTCTTCTGAAAGTATAAATGGAATTGTTCCTAGGAAATCAATCAATGAAATTTTGAAACTTGTAAATGATGAGTCTGAAAATGTAGTCATAAAACTTGGCCCTTCTTCAATAATGGTTGGTGTTTCTGGAACAAAATTTGTAAGCAAACTCATTGAGGGGAAGTTCCCTGATTACGAGCAAGTTATTCCATCGGGAGAAAGCTCCCTACTTACACTTGAAAAAAAAATATTTTCGGATAGCTTAAGCAGGGTAAGTGTTTTGTCAAGCGAGAAATATAAAGGAGTCAGGATTGTAGTAAAAAATAATTTAATTAACATTTCAGCAAATAATCCAGAAAAAGAACAGGGCGAAGAAAATATATCTTGTGAATATGGTGGAGAAGATATCGATATAGCATTTAATGTAAATTACCTTCAAGAAATTTTGTCTGCAATTGATACAGAGAAGGTTGAAATTAATTTCTTTGGGGCTGATAAAAGTTGTTTGATCACAGAGCCTGATAATGACAAAATAAAATATGTTGTTATGCCCTTGCTGATATAAATTGCCATTTACAAATTTATCAATTAAACATTTTAGGTGTTTTGAAAATCTTCAAATAGAACTCTCACCTGGTGTAAATTTTTTTTATGGAGCAAATGGTTCTGGTAAAACTAGTTTATTAGAATCTATCTATATTTTTTCCAGTGGCAAGTCATTCAAAAGCACTAACTTAAAATCACTTATTAACTATAACCATAATAAATTTTTTCTTGAAACTTACGACAACAGCAGAGGATATATCTCCACTATTAAAAAGTCATCAGATGGACCGATATCAATCAAACTTAATAATAAAAAAATAACTACTAGTAATTTAGTAAGAGAGTTTCCATGCACGGCAATTCACAATAACACATTTTCCTTTGCAAACGCATCTCCTGATTTTAGAAGAAAAATTTTAGACCGATCAATTTTTATTGCTGAGGAAGGATTTTCAAAAACCTGGTTTTCTTTTTATAGATCATTAAAACAGAGAAATAATATAATAAAAAACAACCGTATATCAGATATTTATGCATGGGATATAAAAGTTTCAGAAGAAGGAGATATTCTAAATAATTACAGAGCCTCATTCTTTAATAAAACCCTTGAAGAGTTCAACAGAACAATTGAAACCTTGAGACCATTAAGTGTTTTTAACTTTTTTGATTCAATTTTGATTGAATTCTCCAAAGGCTGGGACAATCACAAAAAGCTTTCTGAAATATTAAATGATAATAAAGAAAAAGATATTCTTCGGAAAACTACAACACAAGGACCTCATAAAGCAGACATAAACTTTTTAATAAATAAACTTGATGCGAGACAAATATTATCAAGAGGTGAGCAAAAATTTTTTTCAATTTTATGGTGCTGCTCTCAGCATGAAGTGCTAAAGAAACACTACGATATTAAAGCTACCCTGCTCATAGATGATATTAAGTCTGAGCTTGATGACAAGACATTTAATTTACTCATAGAACTACTTAAGGCAAATGACAATCAGGTTATATTTTCCTGTATAGAAAATTGTTTTAGTAGTAAAATAGAACATGATTTCAATAATTTTAAAAAGTTCCACGTGGAACAATTGATACACAAATAATGGCAAAAAAATCTGATAAGGCCAAATACGATTCTTCCAACATTCAAGTTCTAAAAGGACTGGAGGCTGTTAAAAAAAGACCAGGGATGTACATTGGTGATACAGATGATGGCTCAGGATTACATCACATGGTTTTTGAGGTTCTCGATAATTGTATTGATGAAGCAATGGCTGGCCATTGCTCTGATATAAGTGTTGTTATTAATAAAGATCAGTCAGTAACTATTGAAGATAACGGAAGAGGAATTCCTGTTGATGTTCATAAGAAAGAAGGTGTTTCTGCTGCGCAACTAATTTTAACAACTCTTCATTCGGGTGGAAAATTTGATGACAACAGTTATAAAGTCTCAGGTGGACTTCATGGTGTTGGAGTGTCAGTAGTTAATGCCTTATCTAAAAAACTTATGCTGGAAGTTCACAGAGACGGAGGAAAATTTTTTCAAGAATATGTAGAAGGAAAACCAAAAGCAAAACTAAAAAAAATAAATAGCTCAAGTAAGACTGGAACCAAGATAACTTTCTATCCATCAAAAGAAATTTTTGCTTCAACTAATTTTGAAATAGAAAAAATTTATAAAAGAATTCAGGAACTTTCATTTCTTAATGCTGGTGTTTCAATTAATGTTGTGGACAAAAGAAGTGGAAAAAGCAAAAAATTTAAGAACAACGGAGGGTTATCAAGCTATGTAACACACTTAAAAGGAAGAAAACAAGTAATTTCAGAAATTTTTGAATGCTCAGCAAAAGAAAGTGATGTAGGTGTTGAGATTGCCATGCAATGGGCTGATTCTTACTCTGAAAATGTTTTATGTTATACCAATAACATTCCCCAAAAGGATGGCGGAACTCATTTAGCAGGCTTTAGAGGGAGTCTAACTAGAGTTCTTAAAGCGTTTATAAAAAAAGAAAACGCAAAGAAGACCCCAACTGATCTTTTAGGAGAAGATGTAAGAGAGGGACTAATAGCAATTATATCTGTAAAAGTACCAGATCCTAAATTTTCATCTCAAACTAAAGAAAAACTGGTATCTTCAGAGGTTGAATCAGTTGTGAGCACGGTTTTTAGTAAATATTTTAATGATTTTTTGCTAGAAAATCCAAAAGATGCAATGAGTATCGTGTCTAAGGTGTCTGAAGCAGCCCTTGCAAGAGAGGCTGCAAGAAAAGCTCGAGAAATGACTAGAAGAAAGGGTGTTCTGGAAATAGCTGGGTTACCTGGAAAATTAGCAGATTGCCAAGAAAAAGATCCCAAAGAGTCTGAAATATATATTGTTGAGGGAGATTCTGCGGGGGGATCAGCGAAACAAGGAAGAAATAGAAAAAATCAGGCAATATTACCCTTAAAAGGAAAGATTATTAATGTTGAAAAAGCAAGAATTGATAAAGTGCTTGGATCACAAGAGGTTGGAACTCTTATAAAGGCATTAGGTTGTGGAATTGGTAAGGATGATTTTGATATAAACAATCTTAGATATCATAGAATTATAATAATGACTGACGCAGATGTTGATGGATCCCACATTAGAACTCTATTATTAACTTTTTTCTATAGACAGATGTATGATATTGTTGAAAAAGGGCATATATATATCGCACTTCCACCACTATACAAAATTACTAAAGGTAAAGAATTTATATATGCATCTGATGAAAAAGAAAAGGATGAAGCTATAAAAACCCTTTCAAAATCAGGAACTAGAGGCTTAGAAGTCCAAAGATATAAAGGTTTAGGTGAAATGAATCCAGAACAATTATGGACAACAACAATGGATCCCTTAAACAGGCGTATGATGAGAGTAGATATTAAAGATGCACGTGACGCTGATGAGTCTTTTGAAATTCTCATGGGCGATGATGTTGAACCAAGAAGAGAATTTATTGATGCAAACGCACTCTCTGTTAAAGAATTAGATATTTAATTTATTTCATTAAAATTTAAATTTATCCATTCAAATACCTCTTGTGTTACCTTTTTTGGTTCTTTTCCATGAATAGGAGCACCGATTCTCAAAATAACAGTTCCTTTTTCTTTGGTAAACTTTTTATTTTTCCAAAATAACCCAGAATTATGGCATATAGGAACTATTGGTACATTATTTTGAACAGATATTAATCCACAGCTATTTGTAAATTTTTTTAATCCTTTCTCAGGTCTTGCTCTTGTACCTTCTGGAAATATTATTAAAGAAGTTCCATTTTTAAGCTTTTTAGCACTATCTTTTACTACTTTTTTAAGACTTGACACTTTTTGTGATCTTTTTAAGTGAATTGGTTTTAAACATGCTAAAGCCCATCCAAAAAAGGGTATGTAAAGCAACTCTTTTTTTATAATACTTGCTGTCGGAATACACAGGGTTTGTAAGAAAAATGATTCCCATGCACCCTGATGATTAGAGGCCAAAATACAGGGAGTTTTTGGCAAATTTTCAGAGCCTTCAACTTTCCAATTGACACCACATATTACTTTTAAACTATACATTATAAAAAGCACCCAAATTGACGTAATTTTCTGAAGTTGAGAAGTTGATATAAATGGAAATAAAAAAATAACAACTAACGAAGTTGGGATAAGACTAATATAGAGAATACAGTTAAATAAAAGACTTCTTAATGTTTGTAATATCAAGACTTTATTTTATCAACACAAAAGTTTGATAGTTCATCAATTTTAATTCTAATTTGCTTCATAGTATCCCTATCTCTTATAGTAACATCACTATTTTCTAGAGAATCAAAGTCAACAGTAATGCATATTGGTGTACCAATTTCATCATGTTTTCTATAACTTTTTCCAATATTACCCGTATTTTCTAAAATAACTCTACCCATACCTAATTTTTGTAAGTTGTTTTTAATATTTTTTGATAACATAACGATATCATTATTATTCTTCTTTAGAGGTATAACTGCAATTTTTACAGGCGAAAGATGTGGTTTTAAATTAAGAACTACTCTAGTTTTACCATCATCTAAATCCTCAATTTTATATGCTTCATTGAGTATTGCTAAAAAGCCCCTTTCAACACCTGCAGATGGCTCTATAACATAAGGAATCTCCCAGGCGCCGTTATCATTTTGAATAGCTAATTTACTATTTGAGTCTTTATTTTTAATTACTTTAGACTTGATATTTAACTCATCCTGTTTTTTTGAATGTGATCCAAGATCAAAATCAGTTCTATTTGCTATTCCCTCTAGTTCCTCTAGTCCATGAGGAAATTTATACATAATATCAATGGTTTTTTTTGAATAATGTGCTAATTCTTCACTAGGAACATCATAAAGCTCAATACTCTCCATGGGTACACCCTGATCATTCCACCAACTAAGTCTTTTTTGTACCCATGAACTATGAATATCCTCATCTGTTCCTGGTTTAACAAAGTACTCTAACTCCATTTGTTCAAACTCTCTTACTCTAAAAATAAAATTTCTAGGTGTTATTTCATTTCTAAAAGCTTTACCCATTTGTGCAATACCAAATGGTAGGGCCCTTGAGGTTGAATCCAATACGTTTTTAAAGTTAGTAAATATTTGTTGAGCTGTTTCAGGTCTTAAGTATGCAAAAGATTCACCATCATCGATCGGACCTACATTTGTCTTAAACATTAGGTTAAATTGTCTAGGCTCTGTTAAATCATCTTTTTTGCACATATCAGGCACCTGATCTGCTCTAAATCTGAGTCCACAAGATTTACAATCAACCATTGGATCTGAGAAAGTATCTTCATGTCCTGAGTATTTTAAAACTAAAGGGTTTGTAAGAATTGAAGAATCAAGTCCTTCAATATCATCATTTTCATATACCATAGACTCCCACCAAGCCCTTTTAATATTATTTTTTAACTCCACTCCAAGTGGTCCAAAATCATATACGCCTTGAAGCCCCCCATAAATATCACTTGATTGATAAATAAATCCTCTTCTCTTGCACAATGCAACTAATTCATCCATGGTTTTTGCTGTCAAAGTATTACTCCAAGTGTAAAAAGCAACAAATGTTTACTTATATAATATATGTATACATATAAAATTAAAATTAAATATAAACTATAATAATTGATTATATCAAGGTTGTTATAATTAGTACGATGAAATTACTTTTTTATTCGATTACTCTCATTCCAAAGAGCTTCTTTGAATATTTAATTGATTTATATATATCTATAGGTTTTTTTAAATTTACTAAACCATACAAAATTACAAAAATTAATTTGCAAATTGCATTTCCTAACGCTTCTCTTAAAGACATAAATTTTATATCAAAGCTTAGCTATCGAGAAACTCTTATTTCTGGATTTGAAACAATGATTGCCTGGGGCAATAAAGACTTTCGATCTAATAAATATATATTCAAAATTGAAAATAATTTTTTATATAAATCTTTATCTGATAGCGGTCTTATTGCGGTAGCTATTCACAATAGAAGCGTTGACATGCTTCTTAAATGGATAAACTCTCAAACGACCACAGTTAGCTTATATAAAAAGATAAAGCTTAAGTTATTAAATAATTTTGTAATTAAACAAAGAGAATCTGGAAAATCAAAATGTTATGAAACAAATATTGCTGGTGTTAGAAGAATGTATGAAGCTCTTAAAAACAAACAAATAGTGTGTTTTGCTGCCGATCAAGTTCCACAAAGAGGTTATGGTGAATATATTAAATTTTTTGGAAAAGAGGCATATACCACAACGTTAGTTCAATCATTAGCTTCAAAGACCTTGCTGCCAGTTATATATTTCTATATAAATTCTAATAAACTTAATTTTCTTGAGGTTAAGATTAAACACTGTAATGCTGATATATATAACAATAGTAAGCACAAACTATTGATAAACAAAGATATAGAGAATATTATTAGTCAGAGGCCGGTAGATTATTCTTGGGAATATAAAAGATTTAAAAAAAGTAAAACAGTAAGCTCTGATCCATATAAAGATATTTAATTACTTTTCCCAAAACATTGGTGTAAGTAAAACTAAAAGTGTAA
>OZSS01000229.1_pt1 | contig 26260 bp, 16 predicted proteins | sample 1779911 | NCBI WGS metagenome assembly OZSS01 (sample SAMEA2603589, study PRJEB24840) | metagenome | biome: Water; feature: Photic zone; material: Seawater sample | place: Mediterranean Sea | collected 2013-11-12 | depth 10 m
GAGGATGTTCCGGGTTTTGACTGGCAGCCAGATAAGCAATCACGATTACTTTTTTCCGAGGACGATTTTCTCCCTCTTCCTCCGAAGGATGATAATATTTCCCGTTCAATTACCATGAGGATCCAAAAGGGAGATGCATATCAGGATGGTAATGCCTCACTCGTCCTTGATGCCGGCAAATGGAGAAGATCTTTACCGGTCGATGTAAACGGCTCGGTTCTTCTTGACTTGGAAACATCCATCGTTTTGGCCTTGCTTCATTCCAGGGAATTTCAAAAGCAGAAGGAGGCTTTGTATCTATCCGCTTTAGATGTAACCTATGAGAGGTTTCAACTCGGTCCCGTACCTTTTGCCGGGGTTACGGGTCAAGTAAGTCAGGAAATTGATGAGGATCCATCAGATTTTCAATCACGAGCCAAGGCCGGTTTTCGGGGAATAACTGGAAAAGGTACGAGTTGGATTGCATCCCTTGCAAACCGTTTGAGCATTGAACTTACTGGAGGAGACGTGGAGGTCGGCGGTTCGCTCGCCAACCTCACCATAACCCAGCCCTTACTACGGGGGGCCAGTCGCAGGATTTATTTGGAGCAATTGACCCAGAGCGAGAGATCTTTATTGGCCGATGCCCGAAGCCTTGAACAGTTCAGGCAGGGCTTTTTTCTGAATGTGGTCCTGGGTTCCAACCCGGCAGGGAGTGTGGGGACTAATCGCAACATTTTACCTATTTCACCGCCCTCCACTGGGGTTTCTGGCTTTCTGGGGTTGGTTCAGGAATTGCAAAGAATTCGGAATCAGGAAGCAAATGTGGCCAAACTTAATGACAGCCTTCTGCAATTGGAAGCGGCATTCGAAGCCGGTCGGATTGGCAGTCGCTTGCAGGTAGATCAAGCCCGGCAGGCTCTTTTTAACGGGCAAAGTAGACTATTGGCAGCGAAATCTTCCTTTGCCAATCGATTGGACGGTTACAAGATATTTCTTGGTCTGCCTCCCGATATGTCGATGCGGGTAATGGATGATTATATCGAAAGCTTTAGGCTTACGGATCTTGAACTTGTTGAATTGCAGGAAGGCGCTAACCGCATTTTATCAGCGGTTAGAAACCCTGAGGAAGTGAGTACACTTGAGTCCTTGCGGTCTTATTTTGAGCAAGTAGTGCAGATGCAGACAAAGACACAGCTCAGTATGGAAAACTTGAGAAAAGATTTCTCGAAGTTTCAGGAAGTGTTACCCCAACGAAAAATTGGTTTTGCCAGCTTGCGAAAACGGTCTGATTTAAAAGAACTAGGAATGGGAGAAGAAGCTTTTCGGGATGAGGACCTGGACCGCCTATTGGAAGAACTGAACTCCACTATTACAGGGGTCGATGATTCCCTTCAGCTATTTTATGAAAATATTGAAGAGTGGGAAGAGGAATCCGAGGCCTTACCCTTGGAGGCTGCCCGGGGTCGTTTTTCCCTTTTGCTGAATGGATTCTCGGGCACATTGCTGGAGCTTTCTTTGGTAAAAGCTTCTGCACGGTTGGAATCCATTATCATGGAAGAAATGGTGATCTCTCCGAAGGATTCTTCCGCAATCGCATCGTCTTTCCGTATGGACTGGAAAAATAATCGGGCTCAGTTAGTCGATGTTTGGAGAAAAGCTGATTTGGCAAAGGAGGATCTGAAGACTGATCTTGATTTGGTTTTATCGGGAAACCTGGGATCTGATTCGATGGGTGCCGGCCAATTCGAATCCGATGAAAGCCGAGTTCGCTTAGGGATAGAATTGGATACGCCTTTATCCAAAGTTAAGGAAAGGAATCGCTATAAAGCCTCGCTTCTTCGTTACCAACAGGCTCGCAGATCGTACCTTGCTTTTGAAGACAGTATCTTAAGAGCCTTTCGTGAACACCAACGGTTATCAAAATTATTTCAGCTAAATTTTGAACTCAGCCGGGCTGCGGTTCGGGGTGCGATCGCTCAGGTGGACCTGGCCCGTATGCGCTTAGATGAACCACCACAGCCAGGTCGTAATGCCCAGTTTGGTGCCACCACAGCCAGAGACTTGGTTAATGCACTAAACGACCTTCTGGATGCAAGTAACATTTTTGTCGAAGTGTGGATTGGGTACGAAGCGATGAGAATGAGGTATGCTTATGACTTGGGTACCATGCAATTATCAGAGCAAGGAATCTGGGTTGGTACCGCTCAATAGACGGTTCCTAATAACTAAGTCCTAACTTGCTCTTCTTAAGCTATTAAATATTATTAATTTGATGTTTTTACACCCCAAAAATCGAGGTTTCGTGTCAACGAAGACACTTATGGGACTTGCTGGTGCAGGTGCCTTATCCTTGCTTTGGTGGATGAGTGGGGACGAAGACTCTTTGATTGCTGATATTCAGCCTCTTTTTGAAGAAGTAAAAGTAAGTGATTTCGTATTGGAGTTTGTTGAGCCAGGGGAGATTGAAAGTGCAGAAAATGTTGAGATCAAAAGTGAAGTGAGGAGTCGAAGCTCTTCAGGCACGGCCATCCTTGAGATTGTTCCCGAGGGAAAGGTAGTGGAAAAAGGAGATTTTCTGGTGAGGCTTGATGATGCTTCCTTGCAAAAGGATCTCCTTCGCCAGAGAATATCTGTGCATCAGTCAAAAGCCACACTCGTTAAAGCCACGGCCGATGTGGAAGCGGCAAAACTGGCTTTGCAGGAATATCTTTCCGGTTCTTTTCGCGAGAATGAAGAACAGCTTGAGAGTGCAGAGTTTGTTGCCAAAGAAAACCTTAGGAGAGCCCAGGAATATTTGGTTTACAGTAAGAAACTCGCCGCAAAAGGGTATGTGTCTGAAGCTCAGTTGGAGGCGGATCAATTTGCTGTTGAAAAGGCGAGGAAGGAATTGGATTTAGCCCAAACTAAATTAGAAGTACTACGGACACACTCGAGGAAAGCTAAGGTTAATGATTTAAGCGCGTCAATTCTCACCGCAGAAGCTCGACTGCAATCGGCTCAGAATTCCTATCAGTTAGAGAAAACCCAGGAGAGTGAAATTGAAGAACAAATCGATAAATGCATGATTTTATCTCCGTCTGCTGGTGAGGTGACCTATGCAAACAATACGAAATCTGGTTCTTCGGATTCTGTTTTGATTGAGGAAGGAAAGCAAGTTCGTGAAAATCAAACTATAATCCGATTACCGAATGCCTCCCTTTTGCGAGTTCGGGCCAAGGTTAACGAAAATAGAATCGAGCAGGTCCGTCCGGGAATGAAGTGCAGTATTCTTATTGATGCCATGCGCGACCTTGAACTGGATGGTACCGTTGAGTCAGTCAGTGAATATCCTATTCCTTCGGCTAGCCGTTACACTGCACACATCAAAGAATACTCTACTGAGATCGTGATTAATAACCCACCATCCGGAGTAAGAACCGGAATGACTGCTAAGGTTACCATTAAATCAGAATTTATTCAAAATACCTTGCAGGTTCCACTGACAGCTGTTTTCCGAAATGATAATAAGTCCTTCTGTCTGGTGAGGAGTCAGGATGAAACTATGGAAATTCGTGAGATTCAATTGGGTTCTCATAATATGAGCATGGCAGTTGTTACAGGTGGATTGTCTGAGGGAGAAACAGTGGTGGTGAATCCCGATCATTTTCGGTCAGGACTTGAGCTTGCTCAATCACAATCGCTTGCCCAAAAATAAGATTTTCACCTAACTTCAAAATTTGCATGGGCTCTGAACTTTTTTCATGAAGCTTGCATTCAGCGTTCACTCACTCTCTAAAATTTATGAGATGGGAGAGGAGCAAGTTATTGCTCTTGATTGCATTAATCTAGATGTCCCGGATGGCGACTATGTTGCAATCATGGGACCGTCAGGGTCAGGGAAAAGTACATTACTTAATGTATTGGGGTGCTTAGACCAACCATCCTCGGGGCAATATCAACTATCAGGAACTCCCGTTGAAGAGTTAAGCGATCAGGAATTGTCCTCCCTGCGTGCGAAATCAATTGGTTTCATCTTTCAGTCTTATAACTTGATTCCTTATCTATCTGTTCTTGAAAACATTGCGTTACCGGCTAGCTACGAAAAAGATTCTCAGTTATCCCTTGAACAAACCAAGTTATTAGCCAACCGGGTTGGACTGGAGGATCGTTACGACCACCGTCCCTTGCAACTGTCCGGTGGACAACAGCAACGAGTGGGCATTGCCCGTTCTCTGGCCAATGATCCTACCTTTATTCTTGCGGATGAGCCAACTGGCAATCTTGATTCCAAAACAACTGAGGAAATCCTTTCCTTGTTGGATGAGTTTAACAGAAACGGGAAAACTATTGTTTTGGTCACCCATGAGGAAGAAGTGGCTTCCCGTGCCAATCGAGTCATTAGGATGCTTGATGGTAAGATTGTAAGTGATGAGCGAACGAAGGATCCTCACTCAATTCGAAGAAAAGAAGTCGCCTCTCAAGATGATCAAGTAATCTCTCCCAGCAACTACCTGCAACGATCATTACGAAATCTTTGGAAAAGTGCTTTTCAGAGCATTGTGACTCACCCCCTGCGTTCTTTACTGACTGGACTGGGAGTATTTATTGGGGTCGTTAGTGTGCTTTGGCTTTTAGCGATCGGAGAAGGAATCGCTGAGCAGGCAGAGGGTGAGATTATGGAGCTCGGGGCCAATAATCTGATTGTCTCAAGTAAAAGACCTCCTGAAGAGGAAAGGTCAAGTAAGGGAGCCTATTTCTATTCTTATGGTTTGACTGAGAATGATTATTACAAGATTTCTAAAACTGTTCCCCATATATCCGCGGCATATCCCACAAGAGAACTGGACCGAAGAAGGGTTTTTACAAAAGATGGGTCAGCCCGGTCTGAACTATTGGGATGTTTGCCGAATTATCGAAGCCTTCATGATCTCGTCCTGACCAAGGGTCGCTTTATCAATGATCAGGATATCAAGGATGAGACTGAAGTTTGTGTACTCGCCACCAGTCTTGCCCGTACCCTTTTCCCTTTTGGGGACTCACTTGGTAAACCCGTAAATATTGGCGGTAATTTATACATTGTTGTTGGAGAAGTTGCTCCCCGGACAAATTTAAACGATACGGGAGATCTAGGCTTTAAGGAATTATTTGAGGACAATGTCTATCTGCCTCTTTCCACTCACTGGGCAAGAATATTTGACTATTACTATCGCGGTTACGACGGAAGTCATTTGATTTCAAAGCTCATCTTGACGATAGATGAACAAAGCAAGTTGATTACAGTTGCTCAAATGATCAGAGATATTCTGCAAAAAGATCACGGAATGGAGGATTATCAGGTAACCGTACCGCTCGAATTAATGGAACAGGCCGAAAGAGCGAAAATGACTTTTGTTGCCTTGATGGGCTTAGTTGCCGGTATTTCCCTTTTTGTGGGCGGTGTAGGGATTATGAACATCATGCTGGCAACTGTCACGGAGCGTACCCGTGAGATCGGAATCCGACGAGCCATAGGGGCGAGGAAAAAGGATGTTGTTTTTCAATTTCTCGTTGAAACCGTCGCACTGACAGGAATGGGAGGTTTGGCCGGGATAGTTGTAGGTCTACTCTGTGAGCCTGCATACAAAACAATACTTGAATTTATGGAAAAGCTTACACCGACTCTTTATGAATCCTTACCTCCTTCGATGCAGGATATGACTCCGGTGATAGTTCCCTGGGCTCTCCCCTTGGTTTTCTGTGTATCAGTCCTTACAGGGATAATCTTCGGGCTCTATCCTGCTCGAAAAGCTGCACAAATGGATCCGGTCGAAGCACTACGACACGCCGCTTAGGTCGGAAAAACCCTGCTTACAAATTGGTCTGATAAACCTTTTGTATCCTTGAATGCCAATTGAAGTATAACGCGACCACTGCCAACACTCCCAGCCGGGTTTGAGCCTAAGACAACATGGAGAAAAAATCCCTGCCTGAACTGTTCAAGACTTCGGGCGTCGGCCAATAAAGATCTCTCACTCTGCGTCAATTGCTCTAAATAAATTCTACGACTGGCACCACGAAGTAAGGGCTGGGTCACGGTAAGATTGGCCAGCGAACCGCCCACCTCTACATCTCCTCCAGTCAATTCGATGCTCAAACGATTTGCCAGCGAAGTCACCCAGGTTGTTCCTTTCCCAGCGATTCCGCGAAAGCCAGCACTGGCTCTTGTCTGGAAATCTGAAGCATCCTCATCCATTTCCTGACTGACTTGGCCCGAGACTCCTGCAAAGGGAACCGGCCCAAGTTGGAACCGTTCGTAGGTCACATCAAGAGCCGACAGATAAAGAGCCTCTTTTTGTTGCTGAAACTCCCGGGAATGGAGCAATGCCAATTCAATTGAAGTTTCAAGATCCAGTAGAATCGAGCCGTTTGCATCAGCGGGTAAGGATTTCCTCCATTGACGCGTTTCAAGAATACTCGAAACATTTCCATCCTCATACGCATCCTCCTTTTGAATTCTGAGCGTGATCTCCCTTGAGGCATTATCATCTATCGGCGGAACAGGGAGAGTATAACTGTCCGGGAAAGCCAGCCGTGATTCAGCATCGGGCTCCCAGTCAAAACCAGGGACATCCACCAAAAGTTTTCGAACTTCTTCATCGGCTTTTTGAGGATCAATGTTTCGAACACATCCCCACAAACAAAGGCTAACTAGCCACGCAACCAGCGTTGCGTATCGGGAAATCATCTAAGTCCTTTTGCTCTAGGAAAAAAGTTCGGTGACCGCCTGAGCCTTGACAAGTTCTCTGGGCTGGTTCAGGTGATTATAAACTATCGTTTCCGGATTAATCCCAAATCCATGGTAAATAGTAGCGAGGAGCTCACGAGGATGGACTGGGTTCTCTAGCGGAGAAGAACCTGTCTTGTCGGATTCCCCATGAACATAGCCCCTCTTAATTCCGGCTCCGGCAATGACTCCAGTGTAACAGTAAGGCCAGTGATCCCGACCGTCTGCACTATTTCCATTCCCAGAGGTGCTAACCCCTTTCTCTGGACTTCTGCCAAACTCGCCAACACAGACAACCATCGTTTCATCCAGCAAACCTCGTTGATCAAGATCCGTCATCAAACCGGATAAGCCCATATCCAGCATCGGAGCTGACTGATCCTTCATACGTTTAGGTAGTCCTTTGTGCACATCCCACGAATGATTATCCGAATTGGCAACCTTGGGCCAGATAACCTCGACTACACGGGTTCCTGCCTCGACCAGTCTGCGGGCAAGCAAGCAACTTTGCCCAAAAGTATTTCGTCCATAAGTGTCGCGTAAGGCTTCTTTCTCCTGACCAAGATTGAATGCTTCCCTTGCCCGCCCCGAAGAAACCAAGTCCAATGCCCGATCATAGTGGGTGTTTAAATTGTAATGTTCGACCGCCTTATCAATGACCGGCATGGCTTCATTAATCGAATTTCGCAACCTCGCCCGTCTTTTTAACCGCACCCCAAACATATCAGGGCGCATCTCCAAATCATCCACCCGGATTTTGGCCATTTTCTGCATATCCATATCCCCACCTGGTGGGTATAAGGTATAAGGATCATATGCCTTACCCAGAAAACCAGCCGTCCCCCCCTTACCCACCACGCCACTCTCTTGTAGCGGACGAGGAAGCATCACAAAAGGAAGCATTGGCTCATTACTTGGACGAAGCCGTACAATATTGGAACCAAAATTGGGAAAATCTTTAGGGCTGGGCGGTTCCAGTTGTCCTGAAGGGCTGACTTTATCCGTCGTGTAACCAGTCATCATCTGGTAGATGGCCGCCGTATGATTAAACAGACCTTTTGGTGTGTAACTAACGGATCTCATCATGGTAAATTTATCATTTACCTTTGCGAGATTCGGTAATAACTCAGTGAAATTTACACCAGGTATTTTGGTGGGAATAGGTTTAAAAATACTTCTAACATTATCGGGAGCGTCGGGCTTGGGGTCCCAAAGGTCTAAATGGCTGGGTCCACCCTGCAGATAGATCATGATAATACTTTTGGCTTTTCCCCATCCTGGGCCTCCGCCTGCCAATGGTGAAGCTTGTGCTTTCATTTGCAGCATTGCTCCAAGAGAAAGTCCGAGCATGCTGGAACCACCCACTTTTAAGACATCTCTCCTGCTCATGGGCAGATGCCTATCACAAAGGTCTTTTCCTAATTCTCCTGATAGTCCGATCATTATTGTATCCTAGTTTAGATGTTTATTATTTTGAAAGCAGAAAATAAGCTATGCCTATCGATTAAAAAGGAAGGCTGGTGTATTAATCAGAGCCCACGCCAAGTCCTGTGCACCGATTACCCTTTTGTCAGCCAGTTGTTTCTCACTCAAAGAAAGGGCCCGACGCAACCGGGTCACTTCGGGTGGAAGACCCAGCGGTTTTTCCGCTGCAGCCAAAGCGGTTTCAAATTCAGTGAGCTTTGAATCTTTGGGTAAAGGTTTACTTGCTTCAAGCAAAGCGTTGTTAAGAGCAACCCTTTCCGGGTTTCCCGCCTTGAATGCGTCAGATACTTTCTTCTTTTGCTCAGGCGATCGCTTATCCTTGGCAACGGCAAAGATTTTCACAATCTCATCAGGCAGACCATAGGATATTGGTTTGTCAACATCGGTGACGGCCACCCGGAATCTACCCAAAGAATGCTGTCCACTTTGAAATTCCTGCTTCATTAAAATCTCCAATTCAGTGGGTCCATCAAAACCGACAGGATTCTTCACCTGGAAAGAAGCGTAATGAGTTTTGCCCATTTGCGGAGAAATCGCCCACCCATTACTGGAAGCAGCCACTTTTCCATCAACCGCAGTGGCCACCGGGTACCCCCCTTGGCTGAAGGTTGCGAGAGCATTCTCAAAAGACAGTTTTTGAGGAAGCCCATTACGATAAAATCGAATAGATTGAATGGCAGTCTTATCAGAAAGTAAAAGTTCAAAGCCGTTGGAATCTTTATCTAAAAGAAATTCGATTCGATAATCATGCCAGTCATTATCTCCTTTCAATTGGACCGAGTGATCACTTGCTTTATTTGCTATTTTCACTGATTCAGGCAGAACCACTTTGGCCTGAGACTTGGCTGCATTTCGTCCCTTGAATAAAAGTACATAACTCCCCGGAACCAATTTATCATTGAAGGTAAGGCCAGGTAATGTGGTTTGGCCTATACCTGATTTGAAATAAAACCCGGATGGTCCTGCACCGTTATGGATTTTCAATAGTAAAACATTTTTACCCTTCTTTAATTTCAGGACTAGTTTCTCCTGATCGGGTGCCACACCTCGCCCAATATTGTTGGATAAGATATTTTGACCGTTCAGAAATACCTTAATTCCATCATCACTACCCAGACTGATTGGTAATTCCATGTCTGCAGAGACCTCAATTTCTTTAGCCAAGTAATTCGATGAATTCTCCGAACTGAAGACAGAACCGTAAAGTTCACCATCTTTCCACTCGGGTTTGCTGATCCATTTCAAAGATCCCCCAGCATGCTGATAAGTCTTCTGTCGATCGAAAGTCGATGAAAGTTCAGGGCCAGCTTTTTGATCAAAACCAACCCCCGTGAATGGACCAACATGAAAAAACTCACTCATCTGCACAGATCCTTTCTGTTCTTTTTTACGAAGCACTGCAGATTTATTGCCATCCTCAAGAGAAGAACCAGCATTTACTTTCCACGATGCTGGAATGGCTGTGCTCTCCCATTTTGAGTTATGGATCGTTTTCCAGTGTTTCAAATCCTTGGTTGGACGGGCGGTTACCTCCAACTCTGTAAGCACGAAGTTTCCATCATTTGGTGCTCGTCCGGGGCCCCCTCTCGGCAAACGTCCGTCCTGCATGGCTTCAATTCGTAATCCAGTAATTTTACTCAATGAGGATGAGGTTGAAATTTTGTAAAACCCTTTTGCACTACGTCCCCCCACAAAAATAGAACCATCCTTTTGATCTTCAAATTTAACACCGGGCATCTTCGAACTTATATTGGTAAGATTTAAATTCGACCATTCATTTTTTCCTGATGAAAAATCATTTTCCCAGTTAACAAGCCTAGATGGAAGAGAAGCATCAAACTTAGAAAGATTGGCCCGGGCACTGTCAATCCTGGCACGACGCTTATCATTGGCTTCCTTAACCTCAGCGGCGGTCTCTTCTTTGTAAGTATTCAGTTTCTTTTGGGCATTTGCAATTGCAAGTGAGCGAGCCTTCTCCTCTTTTTCCAACCAATCTTTAATTTTACTCTCCGCCTCCTCTAATTTTACGATCAGATCTTCGTGGTCTCCTTCAATCGTTTCAGTAAACAGACCTAGACTCCGTTTAATCTCTTCTTCGGATGCCGGGCGATTTAAAATACGAAGAAATAAACGATCGATCAGTTTTCGGTTATCCAACTCTCCCTTGGCTAACTTTGAAATTGCATTCTTCGGATCAGAGATCGCGTTATTTACGGTTGGACCACTGACCAGTGCCATGATCGGCCCCAGTTGCAATTCACCGCTTCTTTCACACTCGCAGGAAGTTTCTCTGGCAGGTCTTCCAAAAGTCCCAAGAAAACCATCAGGGAGAGAAATCCCCACATCAGGCAAAGAGGCAGCTCGGGTACCCGCAGGAACACCCGGAAATCTTGTTTGTGAGCCTGTCACAGTGTAAACTGCGTCCAGGAGAGTTTCAGCCGAAAGTCTTCGAGGAAGTGCGTGCGAAAAATTGATTTGATCATCCTCGTTCCACTTGTTCGTCTCGACGGACAATTGGTAAGTTCTGGATTGGCAGATCAAACGGATTATGTGCTGCACATCAAAACCACTTGATACAAATTCACTTTCAAGATAATCCAGCAACTCTGGATTACTGGGAGGATTACCGGCTCGGATATCGTCAATAGGCTCAATGATGCCTACTCCAAACAGATAACCCCAAATACGGTTCACATAACTGCGGGCAAAGTATTGGTTGTCCTTCGAAGTCATCCAGGCGGCCAACCGGTCTCGGCGAGAAAAAGATGCGTTATCTTCAAACGTTGCCGGATAAGGAAAATCAGGTGCCGTTACTTGCCCGGTCCTTTCATGCTTGATGTCTCCAGTCTTCACATCCTTGACGATCTCGTATAGTGGTTTCGCTCTCTCCACAGCGGTCTTGCCAATCGTCTGCTTGCCCGCTGCCGGGTCTTTTTCCAACTTAAATTGGGCGAAATGAGCTGCCATTTCGTAATATTGATCTTGGGTCCAACGCTCAAAGGGATGATCGTGACACTTATTACAGTTAAATCGGGTGGCGAGAAATAAATGGGTGGTATTTTCCATCGTATCTTCAGGTGTCCTCAAGATTTTATAATAAGATGCAGCGGGATTTTCTTTGTTGGAACCGGAAGCAGTAAGGACCTTATGGGCAAATTCATCGTACGGAGAATTCTTCTTTATTTCATTTTCGATCCATTCACGCAAAGCCGTGGCCCCCGCCCTCCCTAGAAACTTTCCATTCACCTGTAGCATATCCGCCCACTTGTTCGACCAGTGCTCGACATATTCGTCATTACCAATCAACTGATCAATCAATTCATTCCGCTTCTTATTCACGGAACGATTATCCTCCAAAAAGCTCGCTACTTTAGAGTCTGAAGGTGGAAGTCCGGTAAGGTCCAAATAAATACGACGAAGGAAATCCAAATCACTTGCCAGGGCGGAAGGTTGAATTTTCATTCTCTTCCATTTTTGGGAAACCAGTTGGTCTATCCGGTTATTCGCACTCGGTTCCTTCCAGGCAAATCCCGAACGATCGCCCATCACCGTAAGGGTTGTGGCCGCATACCTGCCCTCAAACCGTGCCAAAATCGGTGCTTCTCCTCGGCGTAAGGTGGTCATCAAACTGAGGGGATCATGCTCAGCCACTTCGCCATTGCCACTGGTCACAAATGCTTCCCGAGTTACATCCCTTACCAAACCGTCTTCGTAAAAAGCGACTACACGGAACTGCTGAGTCGCTCCAATTTCTTCCACCACAGGATTTTGCGGATAAAGCTTTATCTCCCTGACTCTTCTAGCTTTCATATCAACCGTGGCACCATCCCCAATCCAGGTTTTGATTATTCGATGATAACGGGAGTCATCTTTTGTCAATTGACCTCCCTCGTGAGGAACCTTTCCCGTTGCTTTTAGGAGCATGAGGCTTCTTTCAGGCACGGCCATGCTCACCCGCCGCGATGCCATATCATCGGTAAATCCGCGAATATCGTACAAGGCATCATACCCCCGTAGTGAAAGCTTGAAGCCATTTTTCCCATCTTTGGCTCCGTGGCAGGTTCCAGCATTGCATCCTAGTTTTGAAATAACCGGATTCACTTCTGAAATAAAATCCGGCTGATATTCCTTATTCAAACCTGTCACTGAAATTTTGATCTTACTGGATTTTCCAGCAAGAGAAGCGGTGAGTGTGCCGTTACCGTTGTTGGTTGGAGTGAAAAGTCCGCGGTTATCCACTTTTCCGATTTTTTCTATTCCTGACCATTGAACCATTCGGGTTACATCTGCAACCCTCCCGCCACCAAGGTCGGCCTCAACCAGGATTTGCGTATACTCGACGGGGGAAGTGATGGATATTTCTTTGGGAAAAGTACTTAAACTTTTTACCTCTAATTTTTCAGGGAGTGACTCCTCAGCAATCAAATCCGTTTGGGAAAAAGCCTTAAATAATTCATCTTTATTTTTCTGCCCTGAGTTGGAGTCGAGTACCGGAACAGAAAATGAACGAACTGTTTCGCCCGATGAAACGGCTAATATCTTAATTTCTCCATCATACCCGCCGACAGCCAATTCTTTTCCATTTTTGGGAACGGACAACGCATATACCGGAGAGTTCGCAAATTCCCTGGACCATAATTGCTTACCTGAATCCACTTCAAAACACCTAACCTCTCCCTTACCGTCCAAGCTACTCCCCGAAAAGCAGAGATTCCCTTTAGGATTAAAACAAACGGCAAATATTCTTCCCATTTGCTCCTTAAACTCCCGAATTTGATTGGGGTTTCCACCTCCGGCAGGGGCCGCTTTTGTGGATTGTCTAAAGATTTTCGCTTTGCCGTCTGCTCCCCCGACCAGGAGTTCAGTCTTTCCTGGACGAACCGCTATGGCATTTTGTCCACCATTGAGAACACCAGGGGTATGCGTCGTCACATTACCAACAAACCTCTCTGTGGCTACATCCGTCTGTTTCACTGTTTTATCACGACTCACCGAGAAGACGGCTTTACCATCGGCAGAAAAAATGGTTCCCCGTACCCAGTCATTGTGTCCTGCCATGAAGACTTCAGGCATACCGTTGGAAGTATTTATCACTCGAACGGCATTATCACTTGCACCAAACGCAACCGATTTACCATCTGGAGACCAGGAGACCCCATAAAGAGTATCATAGGTCACGGAATGAGAAAGTAATAGCTTAGATCGCGACCACTCCCAAATTTGGATTTCTCCCATGGCACCGGGCTTTCCTCCTGCCACGGCAAGCATCTTGCCGTCCGGTGAAAAAGCAATCGATTCAATACGCTCGGATAAACCGACTAACCTTGCAACCACTTGGCCACTTCTACTTTTCGCAATTATTACTTCATGGAAACCATTTTGGGCCATGTGCTCCCCGTCAGGAGCGTGTGCAAGAGTTCGGATCAAAGGTAACTTTTGATACACTGGTTTCTTTTCCATGCTGAACAGACTTCCCTCACCTTCGGGTGAATCATCCACCGCACCTTCGCGTATCCATCGCTCAATCTTGGCGATTTCCACAGCATGCAAGGGTTTAACATCTCTTCCTTTAGGCATTTCAGCATTACCCTTTGCATCCAGTTTAATTTGGCTGAACAAATAGCTCTCTTCTGGTTTACCGGGAACGATGGCAGGTTTGCCAGTCTCTCCCCCTTCGAGCAGATCAGTAAATTCAGTCATCAAATAATCACCCTTTTGTTTTGCAGGCTGGTGACAACCGTTACAGTTAGACTGAAAAATCGGCTTAATTTCTTTGTGATAGCTAAGTGCCTTTTCTTCAGCGGTTGCGAAAGAAGTAAAGAGCCAAAAACAAAAGGTCAAAAAAGCTAGGGATCGGAAAGTAGGAAACATAGGGACAATTTTGTTTTGGAATCAGCTTGAGACAAGTAACAAGTATCTGAAAAAGAATAAAATATTATGGGGATCAACGCCCCGGAAGTTTATTCTAAAGTCGAATTGTTCCCTTCAAAAACTCTTCGGTATTTCCCCGTAGTCTAACTTTTTCACCCAGGACTTCGCCCCGGAACAGACCACCCCGAGGAGATGCCTGAAATGCATCCAATTTCGATCGCGAAAGCCTCTTCGCCCAAAAAGGAACCAGCATACAATGAGCAGAACCGGTGGCATGATCTTCATCAATGCCAATCCGTGGTGCAAAATACCTCGAAACGAAATCATACTCCGACTTTGAACTGGGTGCAGTGACGATGACTCCCAATCCATCCGGCAAACTCATCAGAGTCTTAAAATCAGGCTGTAATGACTCGACCGTATTTTGAGAATCAAACAGGCAAAGGTAATTCGATCCCAACCATACCGATTCTGGATAAGCCCCCAAACCTTCAACCAATACCGATGAGAGAGATGATGTCCTGTACTTGTCAACAGGTAGGGAAATAGAAATCATTTTATCTGCATGAATTTTGGCTTCAAAGGATCCACTTTTCGATGAAAACCGGACACTCTTTTTGCCTCTACCTCCCTCAGAGTTGAAAACACAGTGAGCTGCTGCCAATGTGGCATGCCCACAAAGATCAATCTCTTGCTTCACACTAAACCACCGAATTGCCCATGTTTGATCATGGGTTGGAATCAAAAAAGCCGTTTCTGGCAAATTTGCTTGTTGAGCCACACACTGAAGTTCATCAGTTGCCAACCATTCCTCTAAAATGCACACACCCGCAGGATTTCCTGACAAAGGACCAGCGCCAAAGGCGTTAACAATAAAAAACGGGTATGATTTCACGAGCCGTTAGCATAGATCAAATTTATGGGCTCTCAAACTTTTACTGTTTATGCGATCGTACACAAAAAAGCCCTCTGGTCTAACAGAGGGCTTTTTTACAGGTAAATATTTTGACTAACTTTACGCAGGGTCTACTTCCCAACCTGCACGATATACTTTGCTTATAAGCTTATCTGTATCTTTACGATTGGTTTTCATTTTCTTGGCGTCCCAGGTGAATTTTCCGCCCGCACGCATAGCCACATTACCCAACAGGATGGCTTCAGTGTGATTGCCAGAATAATTGAAATTAGACATCGCGATCTCAGGCTTCCCTTCTCGAATCGCTTTCACCAGTTCTTCTTTCATCCCGTTATCTCCTCGACCATTCCTTGGCAAAGTTTGCTCAGGCATATCAACCTCACTTCGTTGATGCCACTTACCTCCCTTATAGACGGACCAATCTGCACCATAATCGTTGGGAGAATGCATAACACCATCTGTTCCAACGATCAGAAGTCCGCTATTTTTGGGAGTTGCCCCATGAAGAAGATCCAACGGTGGAAGGTTTTTCTCACCCTTATTATCTTTTCCGTTATTGCCAACTTTTCCTTCATACCAGTGAAATTTAATAGGACCTCTTTTATCAGTCTTGGGAAAATCGAGGTTGATACTGGCCCAGGATGGAAAAGTCTCTTCATTGATTGGCCCGGTATTTACCGACTCGATAGTAGTAGGTTGCGTTAATTCACAACCCATGAAGGCCAAGTTGGTGGTATGGCAGGCCATGTCACCCAGAGCACCGGTTCCGTAGTCCCACCAGCCTCTCCATTTAAACGGAGTGTAGGATGAATGGTAAGGGCGCATTGGAGCCGGTCCGATAAATGAATTCCAGTCCAGATGATCAGGAACGGACATGGCTTCAGTTGGTCTTGCCGTGATTGTGGGAGCTTGTGGCCATACCGGACGGTTCGTCCAGGCATGAATTTCCTTTACATCCCCTAGCCCACCCGCACGGATGTATTCAGCTCCTTCACGCAGACCATCCGCTGCGGTTCCCTGGTTCCCCATTTGAGTACAAATGTTATTTTTGCGAGCCATCTCTGCTAGTTGACGTGCTTCCCAGACAGTATGAGTGAGAGGCTTTTGCACATATACATGAATACCCCATCTCATTCCCATCATGGCTGCCGGCCCATGCGTATGATCAGCCGTGCTCACATTCATTACATCGATCTTGTCCCCCAACTGGCTGATCATTTCACGAAAATCTGAAAATTTCACAGCATCGGGATGTTTCCGCGTGGATACATCCAGTCTTCTCGCATCCACATCACACGCGGCAATTACATCACCATGCATCGCCAAACCATCGAAATCTCCTTTTCCTTTTCCCCCAACGCCAACTCCAGCAACTTGCAATCGGCTATTGGCTCCAAAAACTTTGCTGGGAACAAAAGTAAATGCAAAGGCAGAGGATGCAGCTGCCCCAATGAAGGAGCGACGTGAATAAGAATAGGTTTGTTTAAAACTATTGGATTTCATAAATTAGCAAAATTTTATTACATTCTACAATCAAGTCCTCAGGCAAGTTTAATTTTGGTTAAGAGGTAACTTTTCGATTTAAGCCTGAATATTATAATTATAATCAGAACTTTTTTCGTTTTTCAGAAGTCCGATTCAAATCCTCGAAAAATTTTCTTTTTTCATTTAACGATAGAGCATGGAACTTCTTCGCTTCTTCAATCTTTTGCTTTGGAGAAAATTTTGAAAGGTACGATTGAAGCAACTCGTGCCTTCTTCTAATTTGCTCTATAAACTTTTTTCTTTCCTCCGGAGCACCAGCCTTGAAACGGGAAAGTTTTCTTCTCATCAATTCACGATCCTCTTCGGAATATTTTTCCATTCGCTCAATCGTCTTCCGGAGAATTTTTAAACGAGCAGGCGGAAGTTCCAATAATTTTCTAAGCATACGAATCTCTTCCTCTCCCGCATCAACAAGGGTATTGCCCTTTCTCTTTTTGTTCCCATTGAGTTGCTTTTCAGGCGATGTAGCATTGGCATCTTCGGATTTCGCACTCAACAGGCCCGGAAAGACCAAAGAGGTGATCAGGAAAAGGAGGGTGGAAATAATAAAAAAAGGTTTCATGGCATAGGAATGGTTTCCAAGGAGACGAGTAACTCGTAACTTGAATCATAATCAACTGAAAATAAATCGAGAGCCACGGGAGAAGCCAGCAACCATTCATCGATAAGTTCTATATCCTCCAAAGGTAAATCTGAAAGGAGAAGAGCATCATCCGTTTTCACGGAGGTTCTATAACTCAACTCGGTTTCTTTAGACTGCTCGCTTATCATCACCCAACTCAAAGCTGCCACTAAACACGCAGCCAATGGTAAAACAAAACGGGAAAAATTGATTAAGGCCCTGGATCGTTTTGCCTTGGTCTTGATCTCAGTGGCAAGTTTTTGATCCTCCCATTTAAAATCAATATTTTCCTGATTACACTTTAAGAAATCATCGATTTCACGATCATGATTCATGGTTTCTTTCTTCATCTTAGTCATCTAAATTAATGTTTTTTTTAAGGAGTGACCTGGCCCGGAAAATCCAGGTTTTTACATTTGTTTCATTCGCCTGCATAATCTCAGCAATCTCATGGTAACTCAACTCCTGTTGAACACGTAAGAGTAGAGCAGTTCTTTGATTTTCAGGTAGCTTGGTTAGCTCATAGGAAAGAATTTCTTTTAACTCTATCTGCCTTGAGTCAGATTCATCAGCTATCGGATAATCTGGCAGGCTTGATTCCTTGGGTCTACGGGACCTCTTCTTAAATTCATCTATCAAAAGATTACGGGCAATTGTAAATAGCCAGCTTGAGACTTTCCCATTCGGTTTGTAACTGCCAGCCCCTTTATAAACGCGGTGAAAGAACTTTTGAGTCAGGTCATCTGCATCCGCTGAATTGGATAGCGAACGGAGAAAATACACATATATCGGATTCTTCCAATCTGAGATTAGACTAACCAGTGCCTCATCATTACCTTGGGCAATTTCAGCGATTCTTGCCTGCTCTTTATCCACAGGTGATGAACGGATTAAGCATAATTTTCCTATTTCGCATGATTTAACTGGCAGTAAAAAAACCGGCGATGATGGAAGATTGGACATACATATCAAAAACGAAGCCTGGTGAAAAAAGTTTCACCAAATTGTCCGCCCGGCATTATTCAAGCACCAAAGGAATGATTCGGGCAGAATCAACAATCACAAAACCTTCAGTATCCTGATTACTAACTGTAATCGAATATTCCTGATCTGCTTCAAAAGAAAAAGAACCCAGAGAATGCCAAAGGTTGTCTCCGTCATCTTTTTTACGCTGATCCAGTGTAACTGCAACTTTTCCTTTAGCCGAGATTACCTCGTAGTTCACCTTGCCTGCCCGGTTACCATGGGGAAGAAAGGATACTCGCACTTCGTGTAAACCTTTCTTATCCACTTGAAAGGGAAATTTGGCCGATCTCATTCCTTTTCCCGTATTTCCATCGTGATAATAACAATTCCCCACAAACGGACGCAGGGAAGAACTGCGAACCCACTCACCCGTAAATTTCGCACTTGTATCATCCACCACAATTCCAGAAACGGACTGCGGATCAACACCCACCCCATAACTGACAATATCTCTCCTCTCCAATTCCAAGACTTGCCCATCCTCTAACAATTTCTTCTTCAGATCTTCATATGACAGAGACTGCACATCCACTTTTGCCTCCAATGCCAAAACGGCAGCCGTTGCTGCAGACTGACCCAATATCATGAATACTGGCTCCATTCTTATTGAACCAAACGCAATGTGGGAAGAGGATATACAAACAGGGACCAACAAATTCGAGCATTCCCCGCGTTTGGGAACGAGAGAATCATAGGAGATCTGATAGGGCCCACCCGGGTTGATCTGAATATCTCCCTCATTAAGAACATAAGCACGGCCTTGTTCATCTTTCGCGACATAACGCTGCACATTATGGGAATCCATATTGTAAGATCCCATACCCACCGAGTGTGGAGTCTCCTTTTGCCCTTTAAGGTGTAATTCTGTCATCACAAAATTACTGACCATACGCCGGGCTTCCCTGACATAGATCTGGTGGGGCCAATGTCCATTATCTTCAAATTCGTCTTTGGCCAACCCCCAGCGGTTCATCCGCAGCCTTACTTCTTCCGGAACCCTGGGATCATTGGCGAGAAAATAAAAATAGCCCTTCTGATACTGCTCATGCTCAGCCACGATTTGATTTCTCTGTTCATAGGAACCATCAGGGTAGTCATAATTCATCCCTATATTATCAGTGCTGAATGGACCGTGATTATTGGTATCCGTTTTGGAATTAGGAATCGGATCAAATTTCCCAAATACGTGCCGGGATCCCATTTGCAGGGTTCTTAGCAGCAATTCATATTGCGATGGATCATAGCCTTCGGGCTTCGGGAAAGGGATGCGGTTTTCTTCCACCTGAGTCAAACAAACCCGGAAATTGTATGCCTGCATCTTACTGTCTCCGGAGCCTTCCTCCCCCGGCCCCGAGTCGCTAATTCGGGCAAGTAATCCGCTCTGCGGGTTACCTTCCTGAATAAACGGATCCACCATACCGGAAAATTGATGTTTTGTCGCATTTCTGGTCTGCACACCGCTCAAAGTTTCCCCATAAATTGAATTGGCTTCCCGACCCACAAAATAGGAAACCCCAGCAGCAGCCAAGAGATCACCTTCGTAGGTGCAGTCCAGAAACATCTCACCCTGGTAAGTATTACCCGCAAGTGTGGTAATGGAAATTATTTTACCCCCTTCCATCAGGATTCCTTTTTCTCGATCAAGCCATTCATCCCGGAATACTTGGAGCTGATTTTCTTTCACCCATGATTCGAAAATCATTTCCGCCACCTTCGGTTCGAAAATCCACATGGTTCGTCGATCTCCATCAATCGCGGGTGAACCCTGCCCTCGATTGCCATAGTCTTCCCGATTCTGCCAAGACCAGGCTTCCGTCCCCTGATAATGCCGCCAAACCCGATGATAAAATTCTCTCGCAATCCCCCCGATTGCCTGTTTCTTACCACTATCCGTCCAACCGAGACCGCTACTCGAAAGCCCTCCCAGATGAATATCAGGAGAAACGACCAGAACGGTCTTCCCCATTCTTTTGACCTGTACCGCAGAAGTTAAAGCAGCAGAAGTACCTCCATAAATCACGACATCTGCTTTTTTCACTTCGCCAAAGAGCGTGTGAAACCAGACAACATACCACCCCAAAAAAATTAAAATTATCTTTTTACCCCAAAAGATTCCCATTAGTTTTAATCAGTACAAAAACCAATGCGGGTCGCAAGAAAAATGATCCTATCAATGAAGAGAATTTAGTGCTTCTTTAATTTTCGGAAATTTAAACGGGTAATTATGTTGAGAAAGAATCCTCGAAACCACTTTTAGGCTCTTTAGAATTAGGGTTGAATCAGTGCCGATGATAACCGAGCCCGCGAGTATGGCTGGGGTGGGTGCAGGGAAACCAATTCCCATGGGTGCGAATTCTTTTCGCATGGCCTTCATAAACTGGGCATTGGTGACCGGCCCTGGACTTGCTAAATTTACCGGGCCTGTAATTTGCGGATTTGTCATTAAAAACTTGGCGATCCCCACCCAATCATCCAGATGCAACCAACTTATCCACTGATTACCAGGCCCTTGTCTTCCTCCAAGTCCGAATCGGGTCAACCGCCGCAGCACTGGAAATGCACCCCCTCCTTCTCCCAGAACAATACTGATGCGCATGGCGACTTGGCGTACCCCCTCCCTCGATGACTCAAAAAAAACTTTTTCCCAGGCCCGCCCCACATCCTCTGCAAAACCTTCCGCATTGGTCTCACTGTTTTCATCATGAGGTTGTAGATCTCCACGAATATCCTTATAAACTGTGGCCGTGCTTGCATTGAGCCAGACCTTCGGAGGTTCTTCACACTTCTTGATTGCCTCTCCTAATATTTGGGTCGAATCCACCCGGGAGTTTAAAATCAATGCCTTATTTTTTTCGGTGTATCTGCAGTCAATCGAACGGCCCGTAAGGTTAAATAGAGCAAGGGCACCCTCCAATTGTTGACTCCACGAATCCATGGTTTTGGCATCCCACTTTACGAATTCTCCTTTTAATCCGCTTTTATCACTTCGGCCAAGAATAACCACTTCGTATCCATCCTCCAGTAAGGAAGCGGACAGGGCTTGTCCCAAAAAACCGGAACCTCCTGCGATTACGACTTTATCGGCAGACTTGCTCACTTTCGGGATAGATCTGCAAAAACTTTACCTGCCCTCTCGACCTGTTCTTCATCAATATGTAAATGTGTCACAAGTCTAAGCGTATTCTCGCCAAGAGCAAAGCAGAGCACCCCGTGCTCCTCGAGTTTTTGCTTCCAATTATCCGCAGATTCTTCGGTTTGCACATACACCATATTGCTTTCCACTGTGTCCATGGAGATGCTCAGACCGTGGAGTCCCTGAATACTCTCCGCTAATTTACGGGCATGATCATGATCATCTTTTAGCCGATCGAGATTTTGATCCAAGGCATACAAGCCGGCTGCTGCCAGAATCCCGGACTGCCTCATCCCGCCACCAAACATTTTCCGCCAGCGATGGGCTTCCTCGATAAATGGCTTGGAACCAACCAATACACTTCCCACAGGTGCACCCAGGCCTTTCGATAAACAAACCGACACCGAATCAAACATAGCCACAAGCTCACTGGCACGGTTCCCGCTAGCGACCACCGCATTAAATAAACGGGCCCCATCCAAATGCATTCGACAATCATTCTCCCGTGCAATATCTCCGATCTCATTAAGAGTTTCCAAACGGTAACAAGTCCCCCCTCCACGGTTGGATGTATTCTCCAGGCAAATTAAGGAAGCATTGGGGAAGTGACTTTGACTACCCTCTGATTTCCGGATCCGTTTTTTTACTTCCGTAGGATTCACCAGCCCATGGTCTCCAGGGACCAATGCAATCGAGCATCCGGATAAAGCGGCGTAGCCTCCACCTTCATACACATAAAGATGGCTATGCTCCTCGGCTATTATTTCATCTCCCGGCTGAGTATGAGTGCGAACAGCCACGGCATTGGACATCGTACCACTGGGAACAAACAGACCTGCTTCCATCCCCAGTAAACCAGCCACCTCTTCCTGGAGACGAATAACCGTGGGATCGTCCCCATTAACATCATCCCCCACCTCCGCCCGAGCCATCGCCTCCCTCATCCCCTGACAGGGTTGGGTTACGGTATCGCTCCGCAAATCAATCTGGCTGGATGGGATGGCTGCCATCCGAAAAAAGAGCGGGTTACTTCAGTACAATGTTCTTAAAATAAACCTTCATCGGCGGTCCCTGGTGGACTTGGAATGCAAGTAAACCATCCGCTCGGCGTGTCTTTTCATCATTATCAATGACTTCGGACATCTTTACTCCATTGATGTAGTGTGTGAATGTATAGCCCTTAGCCGTAATACGGTAGGTATTCCATTTGCCTTTTTTAACAGCCTTACCCAGCTCATTTGTGTCACCAAATTTTTCCACTTTCTTCTGTAACTTTCCCTTGTCATTCAAAGTGAGTGTCGTCTTATCCCCACGCATAGAGAGAATTCCGCGAAACGCCTCACCATAGCAGATCCCGCTAAACTTATCGCCTGCTTCAAAATCTGCCTGGTACCCACCGATCCTCCATCCGTCGTGCTTCCCGGGTTTCACAAAGCTTCGGTACTGAATACCACTGTTTCCAGCATCAATTTTACAATCCAAAGTCAGGTCAAAATCCTTAAGCACCCCACCCTTCCAAATCAGAAATGTATTTCCCTTGGTCGGATTCTCCTTGGTATTTTCCCCAACGATCGCTCCGTCTTCCACACTCCAATGAATGGGATTGCCGTCCCAGCCCTCAAGGGTTTTACCATCGAAAAGAGATTTTCCTCCGAACAGAGAAAAAGAAGTGAAAAGAAACAGGGTAGTCAGAGATAATTTGTTATGCATATCATCCATATGTCTGACTCCGAGTAAGAGTGGCAAGGAAAAGTTGACCCTATCTTATTTTTAATCTCCAATCATCGCTTTCCTCCGATGATTCAAGTTGAAGACCTAAAAATCCACTACGGAGAATTTGTTGCCGTAGACAATCTTTCTTTTTCAGTAAAGAAAGGTTCAGTCTTTGGGCTAATCGGACCAAATGGTGCAGGAAAAACCACCACAATCAAAGCAATTGCCACCTTGATCGAACCCACTTACGGCGAGATCAAGCTGGGAGATACATCTGTTTTACATGAACCAGAAGAAGCCAGGAGCATGCTAGGCTACATGCCTGACTTCCCTCCCGTTTATGATGACCTGCGGGTCGAGGAATTTTGCGATCTTTTCGCCCACGCCTACGGTCAATCCGCAACCGAGAGAAAAGAGAAAGTCGACCTTGCTCTCGCCCAGACTGATCTGACGGATAAGCGAAAAGATCTTTGTAAATCTTTGTCTCGCGGCATGAAACAACGGGCACTACTGGCCAAAACCCTGGTGCATGATCCCTCGGTCATGCTTCTCGATGAACCGGGAGCCAACCTCGACCCCAAGGCCCGGATCGACATGCGTAACCTTCTCAGGAAACTGGCAGATCAGGGAAAAACCATTCTGGTGTCCTCCCATGTACTCACGGAACTCGAGGATTTATGTGACGAAATTGGCATTATGCGAAATGGAAAAATGGTCGTATCTGGTTCTTTGGAAGAAATCACCCAAAGTAAACACACCCAAAGAACCCTTGAAATCGAACTCCTTAAATCATTTCCCGAACTCCCGCAATGGGTTGAACAGCACGCAACTCTTTCAGGACTGAAAGAAACCAATGAATCGAAAACCCATTTTCAAATCATTCATTCTGGAAGTCGTGAAGAAGTTCCCGAAATTCTCTCACATATGGTTGGACTCGGAGTGGAAGTCACCTCCTTCACCACTCGTAAATCAAAAGTGGAAGATCTATTTTTGGAGATCGAGTCAGGATCCTCTTCATTTGATCAAGATTCATGAATCCACTTATACTCAAAGGAATCCGGGAGAACCTGCGCCTCAAACATCTGGTCGCCGCCGGTCTGTTTTCCCTGATCGTATGCTCAACCCTTTACCTGACTGCTTACCTTAATGGATCTGAGGGGAAATGGGACCGAGACCCCATAACCAACGATTGGGTAAAGAGTGAAAGCTCACCCGTAAATGGAGCCCGCAACGCCTTTACTTTCCTTCTCGCCCTCCAGGGATTTTACTTAATGTTTTTGGGAACCGGTCGGGTAGCTTCCATCACTGCAGAAGAAAGAGAATCCGGTCTGCTCGACTACCAGCGCATGACTCCCATGAATCCACTTTCTAAAATTGCTGGCTATATTTTTGGAATCCCCGCCCGCGAATACTACATGTTTTTCTTCACTCTCCCTTTCCTTGGGCACGCCATCCTCGTGGGAAAACTGCCACTGGCAAACATCATTCAATTATATTCCGTTTTCTTTTGTTCTGTCATCCTCTACCACCTCACTGCGCATGCAGTGGGTTTGGTCGTGCCCAAACCTCGGGCGGCCTCCTGGGTTTCCCGGATAGTCGTCCTGGGACTGTATGTGGTACTGCCTGGACTTGGGCAGGCGGGAATCTCCTTTCTTTCTTTTCTCACCATTCTACCGACCTACTTTGGGAAAATACTCCCAATTTTACAGAGAGAAGGAATCGAACAAATATCCCGTATGGATTATAAATCCAATTTCGTGGAATTTTGGCAGGATGTACCCTTCTTTGATCTGACAATTTCTCCTACAACTTTTACTTTCCTGATGCAGGGACTGCTCATTTTAACCCTCTTGGTCACGGGTTACCGAAAGTGGAAAAATCAGTCTCTTCCTGCACTATCAAAAGCATCTGCGTTTGTTATATTCTTCATTTTTCAATTTCTTCTTCTTGGGTGTTTATGGACATTTTTTGATAAGGGTGAGGCAAGCGGACTGATCGGTCAGGAATTTTCAGCCAATTCTTTCAAAGGGAGAGAGGATAACATGATCGGTGGTCTCATTTTAGTGATTTCCATTTTCTTCTCTCTTTCCCTGTTGTTTATTCTTTGCCTGGTGAATATTTGCTGCCCGAACCGTCATCTATATCTCAAAGGAATCCAAAGGGTCGCGAAGTTTAATCTGCCTCGAATTCCCCGAACGGCGGATGAGAGCAGCGGATTGGGGATCGTACTGATCCTTGGCTTGATCACTCTGTTTACTTATTCCGCATTGATCCACCTGGCTTTAAATTCTGATTTCTGGGTGCTCGGTTCTTCTTTTCTCTCTCTATGCATCATTCCCGCTGCCATCCTATTCCTCACCATTTGCTATTTGCAGGCAAGTCGCGAACAATGGTTCAATCTTGGTTTCTGGGGGTTCATTGGGTTGTCATGGATCACTCCCTTATTGGCGAGCCTCGTACTTGGAGTCGGTTGGGGTGAGGAAAATCTGGGCGTGATTTTGAAGCTTTTGGCGATCAATCCACTTTCGATCATCCCACTACATTGGATATCTGAAAATTCAGAAATGATTGGGCTCCCCCAAAACTTATCTCAGGATTTCAACTCGGCTATTTGGTTTGGATTGTTGATCGCCGGTCTGTTTGCGATTATCCTACAAGTACGACTTTTTTATCTCAGAAAAAAATAGCTCACGCTGGCATGATCAAAATTTTACGAATACTTGGAAATATCGAAGGGGTTTCCTACCTCCTCCTTCTCTTCATCGCTATGCCTCTAAAATATGCCTATGACATGCCTTCGGCAGTCAAGATCACCGGAATGGCCCATGGCGTTCTCTTTGTTGCCTACTGTTTACTTTTGGCAGTTTGTATGAAGAAATTCGCCTGGACTCTAAAATTTGGAGTTTACCTATTTATCGCCACCCTCATTCCATTCGGCACTTTTGTGACCGACCGAAAAATTAAACTCCTTCCGGAAGCTAATTCTTAAGCCAGCAGGCTGGAAATTGTGCTGGTACTATCAGCAAAGCGATCAAGTTTTAGCCCCATCGCCTTCGCCTGAGTAAGCCAAAGATTCGCCAAGGGCACCCCACCCTCAGGGGTTTTGTAGGTACCTCCGACTTTTTTGACCAGTCCGGACTTAGCCGAGACATTCAGGTGCTTACCGGTAATGAATTTACCACCCCCGGAACCGGCAACAAGAATAGGTAACGCACTGTATTGATG
>OZSS01000230.1_pt1 | contig 26256 bp, 22 predicted proteins | sample 1779911 | NCBI WGS metagenome assembly OZSS01 (sample SAMEA2603589, study PRJEB24840) | metagenome | biome: Water; feature: Photic zone; material: Seawater sample | place: Mediterranean Sea | collected 2013-11-12 | depth 10 m
ATGAACATTATCTGGTAAAGTGATGTGCCAATTACGACTTTGGTTGGCATGCCCAGTATATAAATCATAGCAGGTATCAATATGAAACCTCCACCGACACCCATAATAGATGCTAAAATACCTATAAAAAAACCGATAATTACGGGTGGGATAGCACTTATGTATAATTTAGAACTTTTAAATTTTGTTTTAAATGGTAGCCCATGAACCCAATTATGTTTCTTTCTATGCTTTAAAATATTATGAGGCTTGCGAGCTCTTTGTATCGTGGATAAGCTTTCGAGAAACATTAGAGTCCCTATGCTACCAAGAAATAAAATGTAGCAAAGAGATACAAACAACTCTATTTGCCCATAGCTCTTTATTATCCGAAAAATCTCTACTCCAACTGCGGATCCCAGTAGGCCTCCAACGACCAAAATATTTCCCATCTTGAAATCAACCGCCCGTCTCTTTAGATGCGCTAAGACCCCAGAGAAGGACGATGCAGCTATTTGGTTTGCTTCCGTTGCAACTGCAACAGCGGCAGGTATTCCTAGGAATATTAGAAGCGGGGTCATAAGAAAGCCACCTCCAATGCCAAAAACACCGGATAGAAAACCAACAGAAGCACCAAGTATAAGCAGAACGAATAGATCAACAGGTACATCAGCTATTGGTAGGAAAATCTGCATCAGAACTAATTTTTCAGCTTATCAATTTTGGTGGTGGTTTTTGTTAACATTAATGGTTTAAAATTTCGAGTTAATGGTATACCGTTAACGTGTTATATAAAAGTTATAATACAAGTCATTATTTTTTTTAAAAAAAACATTAGGGAGAATTAAATGCGTAAATTTATTCAGTTTTTTACTGTGGCGATCATTGCGTTCTCCGCCTCAATACTTTCTGCAGATATAAAACCTGCAGTTATATATGATATGGGTGGAAAATTTGATAAATCGTTTAACGAGAGTGTTTATAATGGAGCTCAACGTTTCACAAAAGAAACCGGCATTAAAGTCATGGAATTTGAAGTTACCAATGAAGCTCAGAGAGAGCAGGGTATGCGAAAAATGGCACAAAGAGGAGCAAACGTTATTGTTTGCGTTGGCTTCGCGCAAGCCGATGCGTGTGACAAAGTTGCAAAAGAGTTTCCAGACACAAAATTTTCAATTATCGATGTTGGATGGTTAGATAATGCTAATATGCGCCAATATGTTTTCAACGAACATGAAGGTTCATTTTTGGTAGGTGCATTAGCTGCTATGGCTTCCAAAACTGGTAAAGTTGGTTTTGTTGGAGGAATGGATATTCCTTTGATTAGAAAGTTTGCTTGTGGATACGTTCAAGGAGCAAAGGCTGTTAATTCCAAAGTGGAAGTTTATCAAAACATGACAGGTACAACGCCTGCAGCATGGAATGACCCAGCAAAGGGATCAGAGCTTGCAAAATCGCAATTCGATCGTGGAGCGGATGTTGTTTACGCAGCTGCTGGAGGTACTGGCGCAGGTGTATATCAAGCCGCTGCAGATTCTGGCATGCTTGCGATTGGAGTTGATAGTAATCAAAACTACATGCATCCTGGCACCATGTTAACCTCAATGCTTAAAAGAGTTGATTTAGCCACTTACGAAACCTTTATGGATGTAAAGTCAGGTAACTTCACGAGCGGAGTAAAAGTTCTTGGGCTAGCAGAGGATGGAGTTGGTTGGGCTCTTGATGAACATAACGAGTCCCTTATTACTGATGTGATGAAGTCCACAATTAATGGTTTATCAGACAAAGTGAAAAGTGGATCAATAAAAGTTCACGATTATATGAGTGATAATAACTGCCCATCATAGAATTAACTTCTAATGATGACTAATAAAAATAGGTCAGGCAATGATGCAACCGTTTCATTGCCTGCTTCTACTAGATTAGCAATTGAGCTAAGAGATATCACTAAAAGATTTGGTCACGTTATAGCTAATAGTGACGTAAAATTAAGAGTCGAGTCAGGATCGATCCACGGTATTGTTGGAGAGAATGGCGCGGGAAAGTCTACATTAATGAATATTTTGTTTGGCTTGTATAAGCCGGACAGTGGAATGATTTTGTTAAATGACAAACCGGTAGAAGTGAACTCACCAGAAAAATCAATAGCTCTGGGAATCGGAATGGTGCATCAGCATTTTATGTTGGTTCCAACCTTTACTGTTTTAGAAAATGTAATGCTGGGTAATGAAGGAAGCATGCTTTTGAAAAGTGGAGAGGAATCTGTTCTTAATAGACTAAAAAGTTTATCAAAAAATTATGGGCTTGATGTTGACTTTGAAGCACTCATATCAGATATCCCCGTTGGAATGCAGCAGCGCGTAGAAATTTTGAAAGCACTAAATAGAGGGGCTAAAGTTTTAATTTTAGATGAGCCAACGGGTGTTCTTACTCCACAGGAGACTATCGGTTTATTCGATATTCTCAGATCATTGAAGGAACAGGGCGTTACCATAGTTTTAATAACACATAAGCTAAAAGAGATTATGAGTATTACGGATACAGTATCAGTGATGCGAGGAGGAAAAGTTGTTGCGGATTTTGCTACTAGAAAAACATCACCTGAAGAATTGGCTGAAAATATGGTTGGCAGAAAGGTGCTGTTATCGATTAAGAAGCCTGCTTCAAAGATAGGAAAACCGATTCTTGAAGTAAAGAATGTGAGTCACCAAAGTAAAGATGGAGTCAATGTACTGAAAGATATTTCATTCAATCTAAAAGAAGGGGAAATATTAGGAATTGCAGGAGTGGCTGGCAATGGACAATCAGAACTTTTGGATATTCTTTCGGGGATAGAGACCCTCCAAAAGGGGCAAATGACGATCAACGATAAAACAATTTCCTCGCATCAAGAGTGGAATTCAAAAAAAGCAAGAGAGTTTGGTATTGCCCATGTGCCTGAAGATAGGCACAAAAGAGGTTTGGTCTTACCTTTTCATAACTATGAAAATAGCATACTGGGTTACCATCGGAATGACGAGTACTCTAGTGGCTTTTTGATGGATAAAAGGAAAATATTAAACTTTGTGAATGAACTTATTCAAAATTTTGATGTAAGACCCAGGAGTCCGTTGATTAATTCAGGCAAGTTATCTGGTGGAAACCAGCAAAAATTAGTATTAGCAAGAGAGATAGAAAGTAATCCAAAAATCCTTTTAGTTGGACAACCGACCAGAGGGGTTGATATAGGCGCAATTGAAAGAATATATGAAGATCTGATGAAGTTGAAAAGCAACGGGACAGCTATTTTGCTTGTTTCGGTTGAGTTGGACGAAATTATGTCTTTATCTGATAGAATTATAGTGATGAACCAAGGCACTATTGTTGGAGAAACAAATAGTTCAGATGCGACAGAGTTAGATATTGGAAAAATGATGTCAGGTCTCGAACAGGTTTAAGGGGATAGAAATGAGTGATAGCAATATTATTCCTAAATGGCTCTCAGTAGGCGTGATACCTCTACTTAATTTATTACTCGCTTTTTGCGTGTCTGGACTGTTTATTTTTTTTATTGGGGAGAACCCTTTTAAAGCAATCTCCGTAATGATAAAAGGTGCTTTTTATTATCCTGGAGCTATAGGGTACACGCTGTATTACACGACAAATTTCATTTTTACTGGGTTAGCCGTTGCGCTAGCGTTTCATGCTCGACTCTTTAATATCGGAGGAGAAGGACAGGCATACATAGGTGGGCTAGGGGTGGGCCTTACGTGCTTGATTTTTGATCAGTATCTTGCAGGCTTTTTGGTTACAATACTAGCTATTTTGGGATCAGTAATTTTTGGTGCTGTTTGGGGTATAATCCCAGGATATCTTCAAGCAAAAAGAGGAAGCCACATTGTTATAACAACAATAATGTTCAACTTTATTGCAGCCGCTCTAATGGTATATTTATTAGTTAATGTGATTATAGAACCTGGACAGATGTCTCCCGAGACGAGAGACTTTGCGTCTGGCGTGGGTCTAGTTCAAATACATATGTTGGCAAAATATCTTGGATTAAACATGGCTATGTCTCCTCTGAATCTCTCATTTGGAATCGCTTTGATTGTCTCAGTAGGCTTTTGGTTTTTAGTTTGGAGAACAAAGTTTGGTTATGAAGTAAGATCTCTAGGTCACTCAGAAACAGCTGCCATATATGCTGGAATTAAAGTGTCATATACAATTATCATTGTGATGGCTATTTCTGGGGGTCTTGCAGGGCTGGTTGCAATTAATGAGCTTTTAGGGGTGCATAATAAGCTTCTTTTGGGCTTTACGGCTGGATATGGTTTTACTGGGATAGCAGTTGCATTAATGGGAAGAAATCATCCTTTTGGTATTTTTTTGGCTAGTCTTTTATTTGGAGCCTTATATCAAGGTGGAACGGAATTAGATTTTGAGTTCTCGTCAATAACAAGGGAAATGGTGCTGCTCATTCAAGGTTTAATAATACTTTTTTCAGGAGCGCTAGCCTATATGTTGAATCCTTTGGTTGAGAATATTTATATAAAATATTATGGGAATTATAATAATGCTTGAAAGCTTGCAACCTATAATTTCCTTACTTGACTCAACTATAAGGATTTCAACGCCACTTATATTTTGTGCAATGGCTGGTATTTTTTCCGAGAGAAGTGGCATCATTGATATTGGCTTAGAGGGAAAAATGCTTTTATCCGCTTTTGTAGCTGCCACAGCAACATTCTTAACAGGTTCTCCAATTTTAGGATTATTCGCTGCTATTTTAGCTTCCTGTAGTGCGTCTTTGATACACGGGTTTGCATGTATTACAAATAAAGGTGACCAAGTTATAAGTGGGTTAGCAATAAATATATTAGCATCAGGTTTGACCATTACTCTAGGAATTGCACTGTTTTCTAGAGGTGGTCAAACTCCACCTCTAGGAGCAGAGCAACGGTTTATGCCTATTGAGTTTCCTTTTCTTGACCAGATAAGTTTCGTTCCCGTTCTTGGAGATTTATTTGCTGAAGTAATTTCAGGTCATAACTTATTGGTTTATTTATCCATTTTGGCAGTTTTTTTTACTTACTATGTTATTTTCAAAACAAGATTTGGTCTTAGACTAAGGGCCGTAGGGGAGAAACCTGAAGCAGTTGATACCGCTGGCATTTCTGTAATTAAAATGAGATATCAATCTATCTTGATTGCTGGAATGCTTTGCGGAATTGCAGGGGCCTATTTGTCGATTGCTCATGGTGCAGGATTTGGAAGAGAGATGTCTGCTGGCAAAGGTTATATCGCTCTAGCAGCGATGATATTTGGTAAATGGAACCCAATACCTACTTTGTTTGCATGCCTTTTATTTGGATTTTTAGAGGCTTTGGGGGTGAGGCTAGAGGGCGTAGAGTTACTCTGGATAGGAGAAGTCCCTGTGCAAATAATGCAAGCGTTACCCTATGTTCTCACGGTAGTATTGCTGGCGGGATTTATCGGGAAAGCAAAGGCTCCAGGAGCTATAGGTGTTCCGTATAGCAAAGAGGGCTAAGTTTCTAAACTTAGTCTCATTATTAATGCGTCTTGTCTAAAACCTGGCCTGATCCTGTAATAGTTCTTGCGAACGCCACATTCCTTAAAATTAAATGAACGATAGATATTTTTTGCTGGCTTGTTATTAACGCCTACTTCAAGAATTATCGTGCAAGCTCTATAATCTTTGGAAAAGCTAATGACATTTTTCAACAGCTCTTTACCTAATCCCTTGCCTCTAAATTTTTCCTCAACACCAATAAAGTATATCTCTATCTCACTATCTGTGAGACCCAGAATCGCTATGCAGTTTCTGTTTTTTATAATCTTGATATTTGAAGACTGGGTAAATCTCTTAAAATCTTCTAGTGTGAACTGTATTGACTGAACGTCTACGCACTTTTTATACAGATTAAAATATTCTTCAGCGGGCATCTAATGGATTATCTAGTAAATTCGGTCCTTGGTATTTGGAGAATAAAGATTGGCCTGGTGACAGGTATAAGGGTTTTGGTAGAAATTTATCTAGTGACTTTATTTTTCTGGAGTATTCAAGCAAGTCTTTGATAGATGCTTCGTCTTTCTCTATAAATTTTTTGACTTTAATATTTGCTGCTATTTCTTCCGCTCTATATCCAATGACGATTAAGTCAGTATAATCATCAGAGATTTTAATATCTTTTATTTCTGAAGAGGACATAAAAATAGGTTCTTTATTTTTTAATATGCACCAGTAGATTTTGTTATCTCTATATTTAAGAGAAATTAATGTCAGCTCATTTATTTTTGAGAGAGTTTGAAATTTATTTATACCTATCAGTTGAATAGGTAAAGAAGAGCAGACACCCTTCATGGCAGATATTGACGCTCTAATGCCATTAAAGTTTCCAGGCCCAGTGCAAACGGCTATCCTATCAATTTTGTTTATTTCTAGGTTATTCTTGCGAAGGAAATCTGAGAGAAAAAAAAAATTTTATCAAAATTTGGTTGGGCAACATTTTTATATACAGAAAACACGCCATCAATATCGAGCCCTAATTGTATATCTGAGGCTGTAAGGTCAATAGCTAGCGTATTCAAGTTGTTTATCAAGCTACTGGTCTAACCTCGGTTACTTCGGGAATATAGTGCTTGAGTAGATTTTCAATACCCATTTTTAATGTCATAGTTGATGAAGGACAGCCAGCGCAAGCTCCTTGCATATGCAAGTATACTATTCCTTCCTCAAAACTTTGGAATGTTATATCTCCACCATCTTGAGCAACTGCTGGCCGAACTCTTGTGTCTAACAGGTCTGTTATTTTTTTTACTATTTCGGTATCAGGTCCATCATGGATTTCGTGTGACGGGTCTCTAGAGCTCTCATTCAAAATTTCTTCCCCAGACTGGAGAAAGTCCATAATTGTCCCTAGTAAAGCAGGCTTTATATGTTCCCATAAGAAATCTTCGTTCTTAGTAATTGTTATAAAATCGCTTCCCAAGAAGACACCTGTTACACCTTCCACATCAAAAAGCTTCTTTGCTAGGGGTGAGCCCTCGACATCGTCACCCTCGCTAAAATTAGCAGTTCCTGTATCCAAAATAGTTTGACCAGGTAAAAACTTTAGTGTTGCCGGGTTGGGTGTCTCTTCTGTTTGAATAAACATAAATTTTCTCCGATTTTCTTCCTTGTTATTAATTAATCACTAATCTAGCATTTTTCAAGGTTAAGATACAGCTTCAATTCGTTCTTTTGTCATTGAACCAGGCACAATAGTCACCGGTATAGGTAAGTTGCCACCATCCCTTGAGACTAATTGGCTAACTAGTGGTCCGGGACCTTCACTCGAATTGTTTGCCCCCAAAACAAGCACTCCAACTTCTTTATCCTCTGAGATTTGATTTAGTACCTCGGTAGCTTTTTCACCTTCTCGGATAACTAATTCAGCCTCCAACTTTAGTTCTTCTTTCATCCAACTTGAATAGATCTTGAAATTTTCCTCAATTGTTTCTCTTGCCTCTTCTCTCATTTTCTCTGCAACGCCGAGCCAGTGTGTTTGATCTTGAGGTGTAATAATTGCGAGTACTTCGACGCCGCCACCAGTTTTCGCTGCTCTGGTTGCTGCGTAGTGAAGTGCATTTAAGAACTCTGGACTATTATCCATTATAACTAAAAACTTTCTCACGTGTCCTCTATCATTAAAATTATATAGGCTATTTTAACCTAAAAAGTTAAGAATTCTTAGGTTTTTATTTCAGGAAGCCGACTAGTTGACGTGCCTCTTCTAATATCGGCCGAGAAATTTGATCAGCTCTTTCTGACCCCTCTCTCAAAATTTCAACGATATATGCCTCCTGATCCAACAGCTTTTTTATTTCTTTATTTATTGGTTCGAGCTCCGAAATAAGTAAATCTGAGAGCGCATCCTTTAATTTTTTAAAATCTGATCCTGAAAACTGCTCTAATGTTTGTTCGATGGATTGATTAGCTAAGGTTGCATAAATCCCAAGCAAATTCTCTGCTTCTGGACGATCAACTAGTTCTTCTTTTTCACTTGGTATCTCAAATGGATCTGTTTTTGCCTTTTGAATTTTTTTTCTTATTGAATCATTATCATCGGTAAGGTTTATGCGAGACATGTCTGAAGTCTCTGACTTAGACATTTTCTTCGTGCCATCTCTCAACGACATTATTCTTGTTGCGGTTCCCTCTATGATTGGTTCCGGCACTGGAAAAAAATCAGGAGCGTTGAAGTCATTATTAAACTTAGCAGCTATATCGCGGGTCAACTCAAGATGTTGTTTTTGGTCTTCACCTACAGGTACGTGAGTTGCATGGTATGCAAGAATGTCTGCTGCCATGAGAGTAGGGTAACAATAAAGACCAAGGGAAGCGTTCTCCCTATTCTTACCAGCCTTCTCTTTAAATTGAGTCATACGGTTCAGCCACCCAATTCTTGCAACGCAATTAAATATCCACGCAAGCTCTGTATGTGCGGTGACCTGACTTTGATTAAATATAATCGAATGCTCCTTTCGAAGGCCACACGCTAAAAAAGCAGCGGTTACTTCTATAGTATTTTGTCGCAATTCTTTTGGGTTTTGCCAGTTTGTTATTGCGTGCAGATCTACTAGACAATAAATGCACATTGCATCTGCATCTTGAAGCTCAACAAATCGCTTAACGGCACCTAGATAATTTCCTAAGTGAAGATTTCCCGTAGGCTGAACACCTGAAAAAACTAATTTTTTTGCCATTAAAACATGCCTATTTAATCAATTATTGAATTTATTGATCCGAAAATTTTTATTTAATATACCCAAAAATTTGAGGCATGCAAAATAACTAATTCCTGATATCATTATGACTGCACCTAACCATAGGGTAGTCAGGTTTCTGTAAGAGAAATATTCAAGTGTAATAGTCTTTATAAATATTAAACAAATGAGCATTATACAGCTACTGAGAACGATCTTAGGCAATGCGGTTTTAAAAGCTTTGTTAAAATAAAAACCAAATTTGTATGTGTGGTAGACGAGAGAGACGAAAACTAGCCAATTTGTGATTGCATATGCTATGGGAGGCGCTAGAAATTCAAACATGCCTAAAAGGCAATAAGCAAGGCTCACGTTTAAGAAAACAGATGCAAGAGAATAGTAAAAAGGTATTCTAATATTTTTCTCTGCAAAGTAGAAGTTAAGTAATAATATTTGTAAGCTTATTGGTATTATGCTAACGCTGTATATGGACAAAGCTTTACTGGTTTGAACAACATCATTCATTAAAAAATTCCCTCTTTGAAAGAGAGACGAGATAATTTCAGAATTTAGATATATTAATCCCACAGACGCAGGAAGAGCAAAAATAAGGGATATTTGCATGGACTGGTTTAGGTAGGAATTACCTTCAGCTAATCGACCACTTTTTTTAAGTGAACTAAGCCTTGGTAGAGTGACAACATTTAAAGCAACTCCAATAAGTGCAATTGGGAGCTGTGCAAGCCTGTCCGCATAAATAAGCCATACAATAGCCCCATCAAAAAGTGATGATATTTGCCTGCCCACCACAAGATTTATTTGTGATACGCCACTTGCTAAACTAATGGGTATTGATTTTAAACATAGTTCTTTTGCTAGGCCTACATTTGGATTGAATCCAGATAAATTCACTGAAGTAAGAGAAATTCCATTCAACTTACATGCTCTAAAAACTAATACTAAATTTACCAAACCAGAAACTAATACTGCTATGCAAAGGTTAACCCCAAAGTCACCAGAGGATAAGGCAGAAAAAATTAGAGAACCTATAAGAAATAAGTTTAGAATACCTTGTGTCGCCGTACTTACATGATAAAGGTTAAGAGCATTCAGTACTGAGTTGAACAACTGCACCAATGAGATCAGAAGAATGTATGGAAATAAAATCCTACCATATAATACTGCCAGCTGAAATCTTTCGTCCTTTAAAAAACCAAATGCTAGTGCTTTTATTAAAGCAGGCATAAAAATGACACCCAGAATTGAAATCAAACCTAAGATGATAAATAGAGAAAGAAAAACGATTGTAACAAGTTCGTTCGCATTTTTCTTGGTTCCTTTTATACCAACAAATATTGGTATAAACACTTTATTAAATGAGCCTTCGGCAAATATTCGCCTGAGCATATTCGGAAGAGTGAAGGCAAGTAAGAAAGCCTGTGCAATCGGGCCTGAACCTAGATAAAGTGCTAAAAAAATATCACGTAAAAAACCTAATATCCGGCTAAATAGCGTCCAAAGACTAACAATTGAAAAGTTGTTAATGAGAGAGTTCCGCGAAGCCATTAGACTTTTAAGGCTTTATTAAAATGTTTCTCGAGATAAAATAAAAGTTCCTTCTTTAATTTCTCCAGTTTTAGTGAGGAGTTTATTTTTTCTCCAAATAAATCGTTTACATAGAAAGTATCTACGGCTTGCTCGCCATAGGTTGCGATTACTGCAGACCGTATCGTAATTTGATTTCGAAATAGAGTGTTTGTTATGTCATAAAGAAGGCCCAATCGATCTCGTGTATCAACTTCAATTATGGTTTGTTTATGTGAACCTTTATTATCAAAGGAAATTTTTGTGGGGACATTAAAGTACTTTTCTCGGTCTTTTATTTTGTCTTGCTTCTCTAGAATTGACTTTGTAATGATTTCTCCGGACAGAGTTTTCTTGACTGTATCTAGCAACTTTTTAGTTTTTCTTTCATCGTATTTTTTTCCAATATTATCTTGTATCCAAAATATAAAATTTGCTATGCCATCTTTTGTTGTAAAAGTTTTCGCATCAATAACATTGGCCGACGCAATTGCTAATGCTCCAGCTAATCTTGAAAAAATGCCTGGGTGGTCTTCCATGACAAATATTATTTTTGTTATATCTCGTTCATTGTCATATGAAGGTTCTACCTGCAATGGATCTTGGTCAAGCCTACTTATCATTTCAGCAATATGCATTTGTGTTTCAGTATCTAAAACTAACCAGTAAGCATCAAAATGACGAGAAGTTTCTTGCTCTACGGCATCGTATTTAAACTCTTTGAGATACCCCTTAAGCTTTGTTTTGGCTGAATCTATTCGTTCTGATCTTGTCTTAACTTTAGCATCTGTTGAAACCAATTGGAGTGTTTGAAAGTAAAGGCTCTCCAGTAGAGAGCTTTTCCAGTTATTCCATGCATCCGAAGATACCCCTTTAATATCGCAAACTGTGAGTATGAATAATAAGTCTAGTGTTTCTCTATCCTGGACATGTTCTTGAAAATCGATGATTGTTTTTTGGTCTGATAAATCTCTTTTCTGAGCAAAATCAGACATCATTAAATGATTTCTAACTAGCCAAGAAATTTTGTTTCGTTCGCTATCCTTCAATGTAAATCTTTTGCATAGCTTTATAGCAATTTTCTCACCCTCAATAGAATGATCGTTTTCAAGGCCTTTTCCAATATCGTGAAAGAGTATAGAAAGATACAGGATTTTTCGATTAAGAGATTTCCTCAAAAATATTTCCTGGATTGCTGTTCCATAGTTTTCGGGTAATTTTTCAATTTCTGATAGAACTTTAAGGCATTGAATTGTATGTTCGTCGACCGTGAACCAGTGATACATGTTAAACTGCATTAACGCTACAATTCTGCCAAATTCAGGGATGAAGGCCCCTAGAAAGCCAACCTCATTCATTCTTCTCAGAACCCTCTCAGGGTTACCATAATCGATCAATAAGCTTAAGAAAAGGTCATTAGCCTCAAAACTATTCTTTAGTTTTGAGTCTACCAAACCTAAATTTTGTGAAACTAAACGTAATGCTTGCGGGTGAATTAGTATCTTAGAATCAAGGGCACAAATAAATAGCTTTAAAATATTTATAGGTTTTTCTGTTAAGAATTTTTTATCTTTGATATCAAGCCTGCCTTTTTCGATTATTAATCCTGGTTGTAATGGCTTAATGGATATTCCAGAAAGCCCAAGTAATTCTGAAAGGTTTCTTTTAAACCCTTTCTTTTTAGTCAAGTAATTTTCTTCAATTGCTGTTAAGAATATTCTTGTAAGGTCTCCAACATTTTTCGCCTGCAGAAAGTATTTTTGCATAAAGATCTCTACGCCTCTTCTTGATTTGTCATCCTCAATGTTTAGGCTTTTCGCTAGGTCGGCTTGAATGTTAAAATATAATTTTTCGTTGGCGTAACCTGATAGTTGGTGGATCTTACACCTTACGAACCAAAGAAAGTTTTCTGCTTCTGCAAATATTTCTAGTTCGCTTTTTCTAAAAATTTTTTTTTCTAGAAGGGACTCTATATCATCTGTTTTATAAATATACTTCGATATCCAATACAAGGTATGGAGATCTCGCAAGCCTCCTTTACCTTCTTTAATATTAGGCTCCAGCATATACCGTGCATTAGCATGCTTAAGGTGTCTTTCTGTTCTCTCTGAAAGTTTTCCCTCTACGAAACTTGATGCTTTTTTGGAAAAAACTTTTCTTTTAAGCGTAGTACTTAATTCTTCAAATAACTCTTTATTCCCGCATAAGTATCTCTTTTCCAACATTGATGTTCTTATTGTTAAGTCATCAAAAGCTAATTGTATACAATCGGATATCGTTCTAGATGAGTGACCTACTTTGAACTTTAAATCCCAAAGGACATATAGTATCGACTCAACTACACTCTTAGCCCAACCTGTCTGGTGGTGAGGAGATAGGAATAATAAATCTATGTCAGAATAAGGAGCCATCTCACCTCTTCCATAACCTCCAATGGCGACTAACGATAAGTTAAGACTTTCGGAATGGTTAGTTAACGGATGAAATCTTTCACTAACTAATCTAAATACATTTGATACTAATACATCTGTCTTTTTACAAAAAAGGCTTTTTGCTTCTTTACCTGAAAAGGGGTGCTCGTCCAGATAATCAAAAACTATTCGAGTCATAAGGTCATTAGCAGCTTTAAGGATGGATGTTACCTTTGCTCTCGTCTTTGAATCAGGGTTAGAGGGAATAGCCAAGTCGAATAGTTCTTTATGCAACTTTTTACTATAACTATCAAATTCATCTATGGTCTTATTTGCTGTCTGCATAAACTAGAGTAATATTATAATTATTTACACTAGACGAGATAATTATAAAAAAATTTACATTGCTCATAAAGCTTTAGAATTAGAAGTTATATCAAATAAGAAAATTTAAGTATGAACGAATTTGTATATCCAGAAATTAAGGCGGGCCTACATATCGTCTCACTACCAATAGGTTGTTTAAGTGATATCAGCTTTAGAGCATTACACATGTTGAGTAATTCCGATTATGTAGCTGGAGAAGACACGCGCAACGTGAAATCACTCTTTAAAATATTGAAAATTGATAAATCGATGAAAAATATAATTTCATATCACGATCACAGTTCATTGAATACAAGAAAAAAAATAGTAGATCTGATAAAAGAGGGAAAAAGCGTGGCGTTAGTAAGTGACGCTGGTACACCATTGATCTCGGATCCAGGTTATAAGTTGGTAAAGAATGTAATTGAAGAAGGCCTTGAAGTTTTTACCCTTCCAGGACCCTCGTCAGTGATTGCAGCGCTAACAGTATCAGGGTTGCCAACCGATATTTTTAGTTTTCTGGGGTTTTTGCCCTATACAAAAAGCAAGAAGAAAAAATTATTAGAAACCTATTTGAAGCTTGAGGCTTCTTTAATTATCTTTGAGAGTGGCAAGAGAATGCAAAAAACGTTGGAGCTTTTATCAGAAACTTGCAGTTCATCCACTGAAATATGCATCTGTAGGGAACTCACAAAATTTAATGAAGAAATAACAAGATTTAAGGCAGAAGAAGGTACAAAAGTCTTAAAAAGAATGAGATCTTCGAAAGGGGAGTTTGTGATAATAGTCGGAAAAAATGAGGCTCGAGGTTTTGACTTGCAAAATTTAGACGAACAGCTTAAAAAACTTAGAAAGTCGATGAGTATGAAAGGTTCAGTGGATATTTTGGCGCAGCAGCTGAAAATTCCTAGAAAAACTATCTACAAAAAAGCTCTCACGGTATTTAAAGACAAAAATTAACTTTAATCGGTATGTATTTATGAAACTCAAGATCGCATTTCAGATGGACCCAATATTAGATGTTGATATTAGTGGCGACACTTCATTTAGATTGGCTGAGGAAGGCCAAAAAAGGGGTCACGAAATATATTATTTTAATCCTGAAAGCTTAGTATATGAAACTGGAAATATTATTGCGCATGGCCAGAAAGTTCATATAGAGAGAGAAAGAACCCCAGTCATTTCACTTGAAAAAGAAAAAAAAATAGATTTATCAGAAGATGTAGATGTCGTTTTCCTTAGACAAGACCCTCCCTTTGACATGCTTTACATTACAACGACTTTTTTACTTGAAAGACTTAAAGGCCAAACACTAGTTTTTAATGACCCATACTGGGTCAGGAACTCTCCAGAGAAGTTATTAGTCCTTGATTTTTTAGATTTGATGCCTCCAACTGTGATTACCAGAAGCCTACAGTCGATTATTGAATTTCGGAAAAGATACAAAGATATCATCCTTAAGCCTCTTTATGGAAATGGGGGGACAGGTGTATTCAGATTGGTTGAGGGAGACAAAAACTTAAATGTTTTTTTTGAAACATTTGTAAATAACTCAAGAGAGCCAATTATTGTACAGCAATTTTTACCAGATGTGTCTAACGGAGATAAGAGAATTATCTTGGTTGATGGAGAGCCAATTGGTGCGATAAATCGTATTCCACCTCACGATGACATTCGCTCGAATATGCATGTTGGAGGTACCCCTACTAAGTCAGACTTGACGGAAAGAGACATCGAAATATGTAAAAGATTGTCACCCGTATTGAAGAAAAAAAATTTATTTTTCGTAGGTATAGATGTAATTGGTCAGCATTTAACAGAAATAAATGTGACTTCACCTACGGGCTTACAAGAGCTAGAGCGTTTCGAAAATAAGAATTACGCAAGCATGATTTGGGAAGGTGTTGAGAAAAAATGGAACAGCGGTTAACAGACAACAAGACCATGTTTATAGCTATTATCATGATGGCTGCGGTAGTTATTCTATCTAATGTTTTGGTCCAGTTTTATCTAGGGGCCTTCTTAACTTACGGAGCGTTTACATATCCAATAGCGTTCTTGATTAATGATGTGGTAAACAAATTAGAGGGTCCAAAGAGAGCAAGAAAGGTAATACTTTGGGGTTTTGTAGTAGGAGTTTTTTGCTCCTTAATTGGTTCTCAGATTGAAGGTGAGTTCGGTCCTTTGGTTACTTTGAGAATTGCTATAGGATCTGGACTTGCGTTCTTGATAGCACATCTTAGTGACACCTATATTTTCCATTTTTTTAGAAAATTAAAATGGTGGGTGCCCCCTTTGGTTTCATCGACAATCGGATCAGCTCTTGACACGTTCATATTCTTCTCCGTTGCTTTCTCGTTAACATTTGTATTCATTGAGCCGCAAAATGATGTAGCTTGGGCAAATGAGGTGTCAGCTCTGTTGAACTTTTTTCCCATAGACACACCCTTTTGGATAAGTATGGCCATAGCTGACTTCATGGTGAAAATATTTCTTGCGTCATTATTTCTGATACCCTTTAGAAGAATAATTTTGTCAGCTCGTCAAATAAATGTGTGATATTAGCTTTGTTTTAACAGCCTTGATTTTTCTCTTTGCCAGTCTCTTTTTTTCTCGGTTTGTCTCTTGTCGACCACTTTTTTTCCTTTCGCTACACCAATTAAAAGTTTAACTTTTCCCTTTTCATTTAAGTAAAGCTTAAGAGGAACAAGTGTCATCCTTTCCCTACTTAAATTCACCCACAGCTTTTTTAGTTCCTTTTTATTGATGAGCAGTTTGCGTTTTCTTCTCTCTTCATGACCAAATGTTTTTGAATTGATGTGGAGGGGTATATAACAATTAATTAGCCATAACTCGCTTTCCTCTATGCTAGCATAGCTTTCGGCAATGAGTCCGCCACTATTTCTCAATGATTTGACTTCTGACCCTAGCAAAACCACGCCACATTCAAGGGTTTCGCCAATCTCATAATTGTATCTAGCTTTACGGTTTTCGGCGAGTGTTTTCGATGATATTTTTTTTTTACTCATCAGAAGCAGTTATTAAACCAGCAGTACGCATGGCTGATTTCATCTGTCTCTCGGTCTCAGTAGAAATAGTGCAAAGTGGAGCTCTCACTTCATTTTTACATTTTTTAAGTAGACTCATAGCGTATTTAGTAGGTCCTGGGCTTGGCTCTGCAAAAGCGGCACGATGAAGCGGAAGCAGTTTGTCTTGGTACTCAAGTGCTTTGCTATAATCTCCAGCAATCATTGCATTTTGAAAAAGTGCTGAAAGTTTTGGAGCAATATTTGCAATAACTGAGATACAACCCACACCACCGTGCGCATTAAATCCTAACGCGGTTGCGTCTTCACCAGATAACTGGATAAAATCCTTTCCACACGTCTCTCTAGTATCAGAAACTCTGGACACATCACCAGTTGCATCTTTTACCCCAATAATTCTGGGTAATTTAGACAATTGACCCATCGTATGAGGGTCCATATCGATTATTGATCGACCTGGGATATTATAAATTATAATGGGCAAGTTCGAGTTATCATGAAGTGTTGTGTAATGATTGAGAAGGCCTTTTTGATTTGGCTTGTTGTAGTATGGAGTAACAACCAAGGCAGCGTCAGCTCCTACTTTTTCAGAAAACTCCATCAGTTCTATTGACTCGGTGGTACTATTTGAACCCGCACCAGCTATTATTGGTATCCTCTTTTTTGAACAGTTTATTATTGCTTCTACAACATCCTTATGTTCTTGATGACTAAGTGTTGGGGACTCACCGGTTGTTCCAACGGCCACAATTGCAGAACTTCCTTCACTGATATGCCACTCAACTAATTCTTCAAGAGCAGAAAAATCTATTTCCCCGTTTTTGAACGGAGTTATCAGCGCAGGGATAGAACCTTTAAACATTATTTTAACCTTTTCAATATTTAAGATTTTAACATAATATAGTGGAAAGAAAAATCTGCAAGATTCATAATCTTGCACTAGAAATATCTAATTTTAAAAACTCGACATTCATATCATAAGAATAAAATGCATCTAGGTAAAATTCGATTATGAAAAATTCATTTTTATTAGGTCTGGTTATAACGCTTGCTTTTTTAAAGGTAAGTATGGCTCACGATTTGGAAGATTATGTGAATAAAGGGGATGTGGGAATTTTAGTGGAAGCACTTAAGTATTCCGATGCAGGTATGTTTGAAGAAGCGACCGATGAAATAAAAAATACTAAAAATAAAAACCTACTTGCATTAATAAAATGGCTGAAATTACGTGAAGGAGAAGGAAGTTTTACTGAATATACAGAATTTTTGAAATATTATGAACATTGGCCACAAACGCGTTTACTGAAAAAATATGGAGAGCTTTCTATTGATGAAAGTGTAAAAAAAGAAGACATTGAGGCATTTTTTAAATTACGTGCAGTTTGTGAAAAGCTGAAAAAAGTTTCACATATTTTGTATGAGGATGAGTGCCTACCCCAGACAGCCAACGGCTCGATATTTTTTTTAAAGACACTAGGTAAAAATACCACAAAAAACCTATTCGATGCGGTTTTGGAAAAGTTAGTTGTCAGGCAAACTGTAACTGATGAACAGTGGGATTATGTCAAAACTAATTATAAAAAAAAATTAGCTGACATGGCTACTTTGAGATTTAATCACTTTAAGAAAACATCCAATTTAAATGAGTTAAATAGAATTTCAGATTTTTTAGACGGAAAAAACTTGAAAGATCTAAAGGATATAAAGAAGTTTAAAGAAACTAAAAAACTATCAAAAAACATTACAAATAAAGAGAGATACTATAATGATGCTGGCGTCACATATGATTATATCTCCGTATTGAGAAGATCTGGTCAATTTGATTTAGCTCAAAAGCTAATCAGGGAATATTCATCAAAGCATTTTGATACTCTGGAAGACGAAAGATGGCTTCAAATTAAGCAAATCTACTCTTTGAGAGCTCTAAGAGGAGGCTATGCTAACAGAGCTTATGAAATAGCAAATACTAAATATAACTTTGCAGACTATCCTAATTCTTTAAGCGATTATCTTTATCTTGAATGGTTAGCAGGGTTTATTGCTTTAGAGTTTTTCAATGACCCTAAATTAGCGAAGGACCATTTTTTAAATTTCTTAGAATTACTTAAAGAGTGGGAAGAAAAATCCGATCAGCTGGACGAAATTGGTTTTCATAATAGCATAATTTCACTTGATATTGCTGGTGCAAGGATTGGTTACTGGCTTGGAAGAACTCTGATTCAATTAGGAGACAAAAAGAGTGCTAGGGAATTTTTCACGTTATCGGCGAACTTTGACTATACCTTTTATGGTCAGCTATCTCTCGAAAGATTGAAGATGAAGCCTAACCCCCGTTATATTGAAAAAACTAACATAAAAGATTTTAAAATAGACAATCAAAGAGACTTAGTTGAGGTAGCAGCTGCTCTTTACTTTGCAGAAAGAGGTGTATTATCTGATTATATATTCGGGTATTTAGCTAAAGACTTATCAGAACCTGAAAGGTACAAACTTTGCGACATACTCTATAACGCTGGATTTATAAAAGGCTCATTGACGGTGGCGAAGAAATCAACCCAAAAGGGACATCCTTTATACAGTGAGTTGTTTCCTATTGGTAAAGATTTTGTTTTTGATCAGAATGTTGATAAGTCTCTAGTTTTATCAGTGATTAGACAAGAAAGTGAGTTTTTTAGAGCTGCAAAGTCAAGAACAGGAGCACTCGGATTAATGCAACTAATGCCCAACACGGCAAAAGAAGTAGCTGGAAAATTAAAGATTAAATATGAAAAGTCAAAACTGATTACTGATGAAAACTATAATATTCGCTTAGGGTCACATTACCTAAAGTACCTATTAAAAAGATATAAGGGTAGTAAAGTTCTTACCTTAGCAGCATATAATGCTGGTCCAGCAAATTTAAAAAAATGGTTATCTAATATGGGAGATCCAAGAAAAAAGGGTATTGATCCGCTAGTGTGGATTGAATTGATACCATTTCCAGAAACAAGAAATTACATAAAGCGCGTCTTGGAAGCAATTTGGGTTTACGATAGCAAAATCTCCGGATCAATTGAAAAACCAAACTTAGCCAGAGAATATTTCGGCCATCTTTTTTAAATTACCAAAGTGATGTTTTTATCAAAAAAGATATCTTATTGCTTGAATTTTGTGTCTGTAATATTTTTGGTAATGTTGTCTAGAGTGTATGAGGAAATACCAGCAATTATAACTATTGAAGAGCCTATGACTATAGGCCAAGTTAAACTTTCATTAAATACTATAACTCCAATTATGCCAGCAAATACTAGGTGGAAGTAGGCAAAAGGTTGAATAACTGTAGCCTCCGCAATCTCAAATGCTTTGATAAGCATGAAATGACCGACGATACCCAAAATACATAATATTAACATCAGAAAAATATCCGATCTTTCAATAGGCAGAAGATAAAAAGGAGCTAAAAATGTCAAGAAAAAAGCTCCTATCAATCCTGTCCAAATTAAACTTGTATAACTACTGTCACTAAAACTTGCCATCCTAGTCAACGCACCATAAAGAGCAAATAAAACGGCTCCAATCAATGGAATAATTGAGTGCGCTTGAAACACTTCACCGCTGGGTCTAACTATGATCAGTACGCCTAAAAATCCTACCAATACCATAGCTAGTTTCAGCTTAGTGACCTCTTCTTTTAAAATAAAATATGAGAAGATTACAACTAATAAAGGATAGCTAGAAAAAATTGCAGACGTAGTCACTAAGCCAACTATTGTGAATGAGTAAACGGTGACAAATATTTCGGCTACTAAAATACAACTTCTTAAAATTTGCAGAAAAGGTCTTTTGCTTAATAAAAGGGAGCGCGATTGCTTAAACAAAAAAAAGTATAAAAGAATTCCTCCAGCCAAGGCCCAGAATCTTAGTATAATTGTCAATGTTACAGAATATTTTTCAGCTAGATATCTTGAGAGGCCATCTTGTGTAGCAAAAACTAAAGTAGCAAGTAGCATAAGCATTATGCCTAATCTAGCGTTTTGACTAGTCAATTATGATGCCACTGCAGACATAGACAAAACTCCAGACTTATCCATAATCCAAAACTCTCCATTGTCTGAAAAGTTAATCGTAAATTCATCTGAGACGAATACAGGGTTTAGTGCTCTATATTTGAAAAAGCGTAACTCTCCTTCAAGCTTCTGGTTCGCAGCGTCAATTAAATTTTGAGCTAGTAACGGACCATGTACGACTAATGAAGGGTAGTGTTCGACATTTTTGCAATAATCCAAATCATAGTGAATTCGATGACTATTCATAGTTAAAGCAGAATATTTAAAAAGTTGATTTTCGGTATAACGTCTAGCCAAAAAATTTTTAGAAAGATTATTATGGGGCTGGGACGCCCCCTTATCAAAGGCTTTACGGATAGGTAAATATATTAGGTTTTGCCGTTCGATCAAAAGTGTTTTCTCATGATGTTTCAATTCATTCTTCAATTCAATTATACAGAATTCACCTGAATTGCCCCTTTTATAATTTATACTTTCAAGAGTAATAATTCTTGTTATTTCCATTCCGATCGTTAGTGGTTCAAAAAAATTAATTTCACTGCCGCCCCACATTCTTCTTGGGAAACCAGTATCTGGAATTATGTTGTTTCCAGGTTTAATATGTCCATCTAAACCTAGAAGTTGATCTTCAGCAGTTTCCCAACAAAAAAACCAATGCCAATACTTTGGCAGGGGTGCACCCAATTTTAATTCAAGGCCATTTGTCTGGAAAAAGCTTTTAGCAACCCGTGATCTCGCAATATCAACGGTATCCTCAATTACTTTAAATTTGTTTAAACTTTTTCGAATATCTTGTTGTGTAAGCATTTGATTTGACCAAGATGAGATTATTGAGTCGAATTCTATATGTGCTGTGCCGAAGATTGGGCAAGAAACTTTTCTAACAATTTATCAAGTAATTTATTAGATTTTGCGTCAGTTAGGTCTCCAACCTCATTAAAGGCACTGCTTGAGTGACCAATTAAAACTTCAGGGCTTTGTATTATGTTACAGTCAAACGGAGTAAGGCTCAGTCTGAGTATGTATTGACACCTTTCTCCCCCGGATCGCCCGTCGGTAGCAGATAGTATTGCTATGGTTTTTGACGTGAAGGGATTAGGCTTTAATCTAGACATCCAATCAAAGCAATTTTTTAGTGCGCCGGAAATGCCTTTATTGTATTCCGGTGTTGATATTATTATTCCTGAAGCCCTGCCAAGAAGATCTCCGAGTTCTGTAACGCTCTTTGGTACACCCTGCTCTTTTTCTAGATCGTCGTTATAAAGGGGAAGATTGATACTTCCGAGCGAAAAATGAACTCCAGTATTTATCATTTTGAGTTTCTTTTCAGTGTATTTTAGTAATTTAGTGTTAGAGGACGCTTTTCTGAGTGAGCCAGAAATCCCGACTATTGTAGTAGTTTTCATCATGCTGCGTTCCGTCCACGTTCAAGGTGAATTTTGCTCTTATATGGCAAAAAGAGGGTGTGTTTTTTATAGTGATTTATTTATTACTGAAGGTTATAAGGGTGATAATCAAAATTTTCAAATAAAAAGGAAGAGTTTTTTTGGAGATTACAAAACTTCGACTTCTAGGATTCAAAAGTTTCGTAGATTCTACGGAGGTAGAAATATTGCCCGGTCTGACTGGAATAGTGGGGCCTAATGGTTGTGGCAAATCTAATATTATAGATGCATTTCAATGGTTGATGGGTGAGAGTAGACCATCCTCCATGAGAGCGGCTGGAATGGAAGATGTTATATTCGCGGGAGTAGAAGGAAGAGCACCAAGGAGCTTTGCTGAAGTTACAGTAGAAATTGATAATTCACAGCAACGAGCGTCTAGTGAATTTAACAGGCATAAAGAACTGGAGATATCGAGAAAGATTACGAGAGAGATAGGGTCATCTTACAAGCTAAATGGAAAAGAATTAAGAGCACGCGATGTGCAGACGCTATTTGCAGATTTTTCATCAGGTTCTAACTCTTCAAGTCTTATAAAACAGGGGCAGATTGCAGAGCTTTTAAATATGAAGCCTAAAGATAGAAAAAAAATTCTAGAAGAAGCAGCAGGAATCTCTGGACTGTACCATCGTCGCCATGAAGCCCAATTAAAACTCAATGGTGCAGAGAGAAATCTTGAAAGGCTTCAAGATTTAATTTCTCAACTTGAGATGCAATTGAAGACCATCGAAAAGCAAGCTAGAGAAGCAGAAAGGTATGCAAAATTATCTAAAGAAATTAGAACGCTTAAAGGCCTGTTGCTGCTAAAACAATATTTGAGCTTGAGATCTGATATTAACTCCGTCGATATATCATTGACAGAGAATTTAAAATTATCCTCCACCCTCGAGAGTGAAAACAGTGAACTGGAAGAAAAAATCGAGGTTGAAAATGAAAATATTTCATCAAAAAAAAATGACGTTGAGGAAAAATCAGAAGTACACCAAAAAACTTTATTAGAAAGACAAGTTGTATTGAACGAAATTAACTTGTCAGAAAGACAAGCTAATGAATTAAAAACTCAATTGACGCAAAGCGATGCTGACTTACAAAGAGAAGATCAGCTGATGGCAGATGCACAAAATAATATGGCAGATCAAAATACGTTACTGCAAGAAGTAAATGAAAAACTTTGTGACATTGATAAAAAAATTGAAAATCAAAAGGAAACAATTGAACAAAACACCAAACGGATGGAGGCAGTAGACAATAGTTATAATTCTATCCAAGATCGATTGAACGACTTGAAAGCCGAAAAAATTCTCAATGAAAAAAGGAGAGAAGATCATCTCTCCAATATTTCAAACTTGAGTCGAAGCCTAGAAAAGCTCAATGGCTCACTTGAAAAATTAAAGAGTGCTGAACGGGACGAACAGAGGAAGCTTGAGGATTTGTTAACGGAACAAGAGACTCTAAATAGAGAACACCAAATCGAGTCTCATAATCTTTCTCAAAAGGAAAAAGATTTTCAGAAAAATCAAGACGAGATTGGGTTTGTTGATAACGAAATTAATAAGCTTAATGCAAAGAAGGCAGTAAGCTTGTCTGAGCTCGAGGCATCAAAAAGTCTTTTAGATAAGAAAAGTGATCAGGAAACTGTTTTTGATGAGCTGGAAATCGAAAATGGATATGAACGTTGCTTAGATGCACTATTTTTTTCAGAGTTGGAATACCCAAAAATTTCAAAAATTAGAGGTTCTGGTTGGCAAAAGGTTGTTGATAGTCAAGTCGATAATAAAATAGTTAAAAATTTTCCAAGATTGTCCTCCCTGTCTTCACACATTAAAGGTGCTGATGTTTTAAACTATCTGCTTGAGCACGTTGGTTTAGTTAGAACCACGGAAGAAGGTGATAACTTGAGTAAGAAGCTCCTTCCCGGCCAGCAACTGATTACTAAGGAAGGAGATCTGTGGCGATGGGATGGATTTATAAGGTATACAACGGGAGAAATTTCAAAAAATGCCTTAAGGATAAGAAACCAAAAAAAAGTAGTCGAAATACAAGAGAGCCTCAATGAAATAGATATCCAGATAGAGGCTTTGCAAAATAAAAAAGTTGTCCTGGAAAAAGCAAGTTCTTTATTTGGAGATATGGAGATAGAGAGATCAAACCTATCTAAAACCGGGTCTGATCTGCAGGCCCTCGAAGGTGAAATAGCAAGGCTTAAAAATCAGCGTACTATCGCTAGTGACAATATTATATCACTCGAAAAGAAAATAAAAGAAGAGAGCGCGCAGCTTAAGATATATCAAGAGCTTGATACCGATAAAGAAAATCTTAATGTCTCAGAGAGTAACGAAAAAGAGCACCTATCGCTTGTTAATAATCTAGAGGACCTTGACAAGCAAAGAGAAGATTTAAGAAATGAAAGAGCAAATTTTGATAAGCTTACAGATCATAAAAACTCTTTAAGAGATAGAAAAGAAGAACTGGAACTAAATCTATCTAAATGGACGGCTCAGTCAGAAATTGCTGTTGAAAGAAGATCAGGTATTCAAGCCAGAATAGAAAAAATCAAGTCAGAGATAAAAAAAACCTCGTCACTTCCAGGAAATTTAGTAAATAAAAAAGAGGTTCTTGATAAAAGGGTGGAGGCCACTAGTACAGAGCTTGTAGATGCCCGAGATAAGTTAGCCTCCTTCGAGGGGAACCTGAGAAAGTTGCAAATTAAAAGTAGGGAACTTATTACGGAGCTTGGAGTTGAAAAAGAAAATCAAGTAAGATTTAACACCAAAAAAGAAAGTTTGGCTGAAAATTTGGCTGAGCTGGAAGGTAGAATAAAGAATGAATATAATTTAAATTTTGAAAAATTTCAGGATGAGTTTTCAAATGATCAAATGAAGGATTTTTCTCAACCAGAAATAGAGGCTAGGTTAGAAAGACAGATCAGATTTAGAGATAATCTTGGGTCTGTAAATTTACGAGCTGAGCAAGACGCCAAAGAGATCAGTGATGAGCTGGAAACTATACTGTCGGAGAGAAATGATGTTCTTGAAGCTATTGAGAAGTTAAATACTGCGGTTAAAAGTATCAATCAAGATGGAAGACAAAAATTGATTGAGGCTTTTAATGAAGTTAACAAAACATTTCAAACACTCTTCACAAGACTTTTTCAAGGTGGGAAAGCGGAACTTGCCTTGGTAGATAGCACAGATCCTTTAGAGGCCGGTTTAGAAATAATGTGTCAACCACCAGGAAAAAAAGTTACAACAATTTCACTTCTTTCAGGTGGTGAACAAACGTTAACAGCTTTAGCGTTAATTTTTGCTGTATTTTTATCAAATCCAAGTCCTATTTGCTTAATGGATGAGGTTGATGCGCCCTTGGATGATGCAAACATTGAAAAATACTGTGATATACTAGATTTTATGACTAAAGAAACCTCAACAAGATTTATCGTGATTACCCATAACATAATAACTATCACTAGAATGGACAGATTGTTTGGTGTTACCATGATGGAACCTGGGGTAAGCCAATTGGTTGGGGTCGATCTCACTCGTGCAGAAGAGCTAATTAATTGAGGTTTTTATGGATAATGATTTCAAAAATATAGTTTCCACTGACTGGTTGGAAGAACATTTGGAAGCGCCTGATATAAGAATAATAGATTCTAGCTGGTATTTTCCACACGAGAAAAGAAATGCAGAGCAAGAATTTATAAAAAGCCATATTCCAGGAGCATGTTTCTTTGACATAGATAAGATAAAAGATGACGAAACTGATTTGCCACATATGTTGCCACCATCGGAGAAGTTTAATTCTACTGTGAGGAAGCTTGGCGTCGGCGATGGGCATAAAGTGGTTATATATGACGGCTTTGGAATGAGGTCCGCTGCGAGATTATGGTGGATGTTTAAAGTATTTGGGTTTTCTGATGTAGTAGTACTTGATGGAGGATTTCCAAAGTGGGTTAAAGAAGATAGATTGATTACAGCTGAACTAGCCGCTAAAGAAATTAGACACCTAACCATCTTTGAGGATAAGAGCTTAGTAGCTGATAGTGATGATGTTCTCAGAGCTACTAAATTGAATCATTGTTCAATAATTGATGCCCGTTCTGAAGGGCGATTTTTGGGAAAAGATCCAGAACCAAGAAGAGGATTGCGATCTGGATCAATAGAAAGCTCAATTAACGTTCCCTATGAAACACTATTAAATGATGATTTCACATTTAAAAAAAAGGAAGAGATCCTAGATATTTTTTCTCAGAAGGGTGTTGTTTTTAATAATTATATAATTACATCCTGCGGTTCGGGAGTAACTGCAGCAGTTTTATATTTAGCGTTAGACGAAATAGGCTGTACAAAAATATCATTATATGATGGCTCTTGGGCTGAATGGGGAAAAATTTAATAGTAAACTCAAATGGAACATGCAAAAGCAAGTAGCATATTAAACTATACCGTTTCATATCTTTCTTTAAAAAAGAAGGATATTAAGTTTTTTGAAGACGCTCCCAATAACGATAATCTCAGTTTCCTAAGGGCAATGGCGCCAAATCCGTCTTACTTTTTATATCTTTATAAAGAGGTTGGTCGTAAATATGAGTGGACCGATTGGTTGCGATCTGAAAGGAAAATTTTGGAAAGCTTTT
>OZSS01000231.1_pt1 | contig 26200 bp, 38 predicted proteins | sample 1779911 | NCBI WGS metagenome assembly OZSS01 (sample SAMEA2603589, study PRJEB24840) | metagenome | biome: Water; feature: Photic zone; material: Seawater sample | place: Mediterranean Sea | collected 2013-11-12 | depth 10 m
TTTCTTCTCAATATTATCTTCGTCTGCTCTGATTCTAGTTCTACTGGATGCGTCCGGATGTTTTGCTTGGATTGGAGCAGGACAAGAACCAGACAGACACACGAGCAGAAATACAGACAAAAACAATCAATTGCGTCGCAAAGATAAAGATGGACATCAACCACAAGGTGGACATCGGCCAACTGATCTGGCTGCCGCGCGGCGCGATGTTGTAGACTAGTAGCAGTAAGGTCATCGACAACGAGATGAAGCCGGTCGCATAGGCCAGCTGCAGGGACATGTTGCCATTGCTTGCCAAGTTGCAGGCACCGCTGGCTGGCAGTGGTATCCGGTAGTTGCTAATGCTGTCGATGTCGTAGAGTTCGCCTTCCCATGGATACGAAATGATGTAGCAGCTAGTAATAGAGAGAAAAAACACAAAGCTTGCAACGCGTGTCAAGAATGGCATAATTTATTAATAAGATGTTACGTTTAATATAGTATTTAAACTTCCTCTGGTTTCGGTTTGTCTGTATAGGAATCGACTTCTACATTTTTTCCGACGGCCGATAGTTCGGTGTAGCGAACCCTAAAATTTAGGATCGGTTTCGAGATGATAGTGATTATCATGCTGAGGAAAAACCAAAAGACAAAGGCGGAAATGGCAATGGTGCACAAGTAGCGCGAGATCACCGAGTAGCATGTCATAAAACTGGTTGGTAAGATCAGCAAGACCCCAAACAGGGCGCTAGCGGTTTGCATTTGTTTCAAGACGGCCAATACAACCAAGCTGAGGAACCATTTGCAACCATGGTGTGGTTGTATCGATTGCTCGAATATCAACCATTGCCTGCAAACGAAGCGGCTTAAACTCCATAAAACCGACGTGACAAACACGATGATGAAAGCATTGAAGATATAATCAATGTTATTACAGACTTCTTCCAATCGCATGACTTGGCTCTCGATGTCGTCCGATACGTTGATCCGCCATGATTCATCGTACTTGTTGCTTAGCTTGTCCCAATTTTGCCATTCTATGCTAAAGTTATAGCCTAAGTACGCAACGAAACTCACGATATTGATAAAATTGAATGAATTATTAAAAGTAGATTCTTTTTCATCCGGGCGCTGTGGTGCTACATCTAAATTTATATTGTTTGTAGACATTTTTCTATATAAGCCAGACTTCACTTTTATAAATTATTTTAAATCTAGTGAAAATGGTTACACGCAAAAGGTTGTTTGAAGATTTTTCTCACGAAAACGGTGATAGTTTCTATGTGGCACACAACAATGCATCCTACTGCACGGCATTTCAGTTGTTGGAAAACTTAGTCGGATTACCATCCTCTTCGACGTTTCAGACAGGATCAATTTTTGATATCCAAACGCGTCCCGTGGAGCTGGTCTTTGAAAGCAGCCAGTTAGCATTGACACCTGCAGAACTGTTTCCGCATACTTATTTAAGATACGAGTTGAAAGGTTTGGAAGTGTCTATTTTGGAGCGTTTTTACTTCATTCCAGCAGAGAAGCAGATTCGGAAAGAATTAATAAAGTATTTTGTGTGGTCTGATTTAAAACAATTATTGTTACAGAAACAACTAACCTATAAAATTGTATTAGATAAAATGAACCCGGTGGTAGGGTTTGAATTTTCAAAGCAAGAATTTAAAATTCCTTACAAAATGGAAAAAAGCAAAAAAGTGCCTTTAGTTAAATTAGAAAATTCTTTATTTCAAGCAGCAGGGGGTCAGGCAGGTTTAGACGCAATTATGAAGGTTGCTGAAAGTCAGAATCTTAAAATTATTCGCAATGACCTTGTGCAGCGACGGAATAGAAGATTCACCATTAATTATACTAATTTTATAGATAAGGAAGTAATAGAACAATTCGATGAAGGTAAACATCAAAACACATATGGCCCTGAGTCTGACAAAATATTACAGCTTATTAAAAGACAAATATTAAACGACTTTAAAAAACATCAACGCTACTATAAGAAGGATAAGAACAAGGATGAATGGTATATTGGTACGCATTTAGTATTTGGGAAACGTGGTCCTGGTATAACTATTGGAAAAAAAAATGAAATCTTTGAAGTTAAAATAATTTGGCAACTTTCTTGGATATTGAATTTTGATTTAACAAAAATTGTTGGAAAAAAAGATTATATGAAACTCATTGACACCGAAAGTGAGAAGAGCGCGGGGCAAAAAAATCCGGACGCATCCAGTAGAACTAGAATCAGAGCAGACGAAGATAATATTGAGAAGAAAACGGCAGAAGGAAAGGAATCTGATGAAAACAACAATGAAGAGGAGCAAGAAGAAAACAATAACAATAATGAAGAAGAGCAGAAAGTCGCGGAGATAATCAATCTGGATGACATACCAGATGCGGAAGTAATTAATAAAATTATAGAAAAGGTGAAGGAGAAATTAAGCAAATATGAAAAAGGTAAAACACCAGCCACAGTTTGGAAAGAAAAATTAAATGGTTGTAGATTAGAAGAAAAAATAGCATTTAAGCAGTATCTTTTACAACAACACAACTTCAAAGCATACGAACGCGTCCAATATGCTGATATTTCCGACGTGTTAAAGAATTGTACAATATGAATCGTGTTGCTCCATCCTTGTTTTCAAAGATTCAATGTATGTTATAAGTTGCTCCAGTGTAGCCCGTGTTTTATCTTCTGCAATTGTATTGGTTCCTAAAATATGTGTTTCAAAACATGCCGTGTACTGTTTTATTTGTTCGAGTATAGATAAACTTTTATCCTTTTCTACCTTTAAGTGCAAGCTTTTAATTAACGAATCCATGACTTTACAGGAGGACGACATGTAATTTTCATCGTTTAAAATTTCCTCACTCTGTACATGCTTGACACGATAGCACAAATCCCGCAGCTTAATGACGTGCTCGTATAAAATTTCTGGTTTGCTTCTGATAATATCGCTCATTTCACTTTCGTCTCTTGTTTATTATATAAATAGTGACTTAAAGATCGAAAACAACTTACAACGATTAAACTAATAAGAATTATTTCAACATAATCAAAATCAGAAGGAGGCGATTCAAAAATCTCTTGTTTCACTTCACTAAATATAGTTTCTTCAACGCGTATGTTCGACATCGTTATATCTTGCCACTCAGTATTTTATTTGCGTCAAATTTTAATATATAATCCTTCGAAATGAGTTTCTTATTCGCCTCCTCCAACATCGGTGGCAAAACCTTTGCGGTTTCTGGGGCAATGAATTTGCGGTAGTGCTGCTCTTCCCACTTTCCATCTTCTGTACACTTTGAGTCGAACCCAGCTTGCAACCACTGCTCCCCGCTAGGCTCGAACTCCAATTCCATATTTTTTATGGTCCACTGCTCCATCGCTTGGAAGCTTTCGGCACTACCGCCCATCTTAATTAATTGATCAAACGTAAAACCGGCTTCCTTGGTCACTGCCGGCGACCATTTGGTTTGCTTTAACTTATGTATGGTGTCTATGAAATCGTGCAATTCGTTCGGTGCTGCCTTCATGCGCTTGATCACATCAAAACCTTCATCACCGCCGAAATGACTTGGCTCCAAACCAATTTTCGTCGCGATGTCAAAAGTCATACCAAATTTCATAATGCTTTCGACGGAGAACGCGCGCCGAAGCGTCGCCCATGTGATGTTTTCGGTCAAGCAATCCAAAGCCGAAAAGCCGTAATTGCTTGCATTTTCAATACTATTTGATTTTAAATATTTTTTAAAAGTCATGCCTCTGATTTTAGTTGCCATTCCCATTTGATCGGTTTCCCTCAAATATTCAACCATCGAAGCTATACCAGTTTTTCTGTCGTAGCCTATATCCATTTTCTTGTATATATAAATCATCTGTCTGTTTATATATAGATTATGGCGTTTCATGAATGTGGCACATCTTCTCTGTTCGAGTTCCTAACGCTCGTCATTTTTATCGGTGTCGTTAGCGAGGCCATAGCATTTGCTTGGATCTATGTCTTGGATGAAATGTACGACCCTGGTGATCTTGATTTAACGGCACTGCATAGCCTAGATTTAATCATAGGGTTTTTATATATTAATTTGGTTCGACAAAACCGCGATGCTTGGATCAGCTTGATGTCCAGAGCAAATAACTTTATGTTGGTTACGCATGAAATTGTCGTCGTTGCAAAACGAAAAATGAAATACGGGTTCATTATCGAGGAAATCAGTTCGCTACGGAAAGCAACGCGAGATTTCTTTTTTAATGCAGAAAAATCGAAAAGCATGCATTTACTAAATTTAATTTGTTGTTTGAACAGACGTATCAACACGACTCGGCGTGTGTCTTTATGCATTGGCAATCGAGATAATGTTACGCAAATACACTTGAACATTATGAACCTAGAAGACAAGGAAAGCGCCGAGTATAGAAAATTGCAGGTACTAGGATCCCGGCTAGTATCGGCGGCCGAGGACCTCGACGAAGAATACTTTAGAAAGGAGCCAGCTTGCTTCAAGTACCATCTACGTATCTTAGTGTTCTTATACTTTGCAGCGATTCCTATTAAATTTTTCAATGCTTACGGTGCAACCTTGACCTACGTCCTATACCCAGTTGTCATTTATTTATTGTTTTCGATAGTGATTCTTAGCGCAGCGTTCTCGAATCCGGTGCAACACCCGGAGCTGAGCCAGTGCTTCGAGGAGTTGAATCGCAAGATTGTTGCTATGGACGGAGCAGCGGTCCCAATGAAGTACCTTAAAACAAAATTTTAAGGCACGACAATGTGGTAAGGATCCGTGATTCGATCTGCTGGGTGGTAGTCGTACTTGACAACGACTGTTTGGTACTCTGATTCTCTACTTTTCAATATTTTAAAGTATTGGCAAAGCATGCCTGGATTTTTTGAGTCCAAAACATGTTGTATGTAGACCGGGCGATATTTTTTCTTAATCATGTGGTTGATGCATGTCATGTTTTTGATTTTTATCTCTACGTAATCTATCTTGTATCCTTTGGTGTACCAGTAGTAGTAAGCTTGTAGGTCTTCCAAGCTCCAAGGTCTGTCATGGCGTTTTAACTTGATGCCATCTCCCCAATTGCTTGCATCATGGTTAAATTTTTTAATAATGTGTGGTAGTGGAATCAACATAGTGGTGTTGAAGCTGTATTTCATCGTGACTTGATGATTATACCATTTATAGATAAGTGTACATCCCATTTTTGAAGAGTAGGCTTGTTTTTTTTTCTGATGTATATGTGTATTTGTAAACGTTTTAAAATTATATTTTATAGTTGTTAATTTATGCCACGTGGCGCTTTAAAATACTCGCATACCTATTGTTGCAAATCATTTAAGCCGGGATAGGTGAATGATACTTTCAACTCTACACTTATATTGTACTCTTTGTCGCTGGTTTCATCTACATGGTCGGACGAGAACACAGCACCCATTTGTGACCATTTGGTGAATGGTATCTTACTGATGACATTTTCATACAGCTCGCCAATAACTCGATCGCAAACTTTGGAATCGATGCGATAGTAGCGACCTTCGCGTGGTAACTCTTGTTCAATAGGTATTCCGAGTAATTCCCAATTCCTTTTAACGATGGAGATTACAATATGATTCTTGTCTAAGTAATAAAAGTCTTCATTCGGAAATTGGACAATTCCGTCCCACAGGGAACGCCAGTTGTAGGACCCATACTGCGAGATGTAACGGTTTCCAATCAAGTTAGATGGAGAGTACACAACTTGGCCTGTTTCACCAGAAACACGAGTGCGCTCGAATGGCATGATACTAAAGATGTTTGTCACACCTGCGCGGCCATGGCTAGCATGCTCCCCTAGCTTGTTGGTTGCAATGGAATAAAGCCATCCTGCATTGTTTGAGATGCGGAGGTCTTTTGTCGATGCGGCTTGTGCAGAATCTGGGCGTTGGAACAATTTTAAACCCATTACAATGGGCTTGTCGCAGTTGCTGTATACACTGAGCACTTCGACTTGGCTGACAATGCCGCGGCTTAAATCGCAACCTTCCAAATCTTTTTGCTCACTTTCGTTGGTTACTGCAAAATCTGGTTTGAAAATACGATCTGCGTCATTAATTTTCAAAAATTGCCCAGCTGCGAGCTTTGCGGCGTCGGTAGTACAATGCAATAAGATACGTCGAGAGTAGGTCTTATTATCTGCAGCGGTTTCGCCTGTTAATTCCATGCTTGGCTCCGGTAATGGAGATGCTTTCATACTTGGGATTTTTGGCTTTTCACTGTTTTTTGGTAACTCTGGGATTTCTTGTTTTAATGTTGACATGTGGATTTGTTAGGTCGCATACCGCAATATATACTTTTTTTATTTTAAAAATGGCACAAGCGAAACTATGGCGGTAAAAGGAACTATATATAAAATTGGACAGTGAATTAAAATGGAAGCGATCAAAGATTTTGATACAGCACATCGAGTTAGTCGAGCCTTCGTCATACCTTTAGAGGAGACTGGTATCAAAATTAACTCAAAGTCCATCGCAGCATGGCAAAAGTACGAACGTGATTATAATGATTTAAAAGCCGAAGAAAATACAGGCGAAGGCGAAGTGTTTATGCGACCAATGCCGAGTATCCGAAGCTACTTGGAAAAGGAAAATTTCATGGAAAAAGAACAACGACGCTTGCGAATTGGTACCTACTCAGGCAATTCGACGCTTCGCAAGTTGCATTTGGAGAAGGAGCAGCAACCAGAAATAGAAGCTCCACCGGTTTTGGATATCGTCCGTATTCCAGAAGGTTCTGATGAGTTGAAAGAGGAGCACGACATCGATTTAAATGATGCTTTTTTGGAAAAAGAAGTGGTTTTAAAACCAAGGCAAGAGCACTACAAGTGCAAGAGTTTCACGGCTGCTTTGAAAGAACATACCAAAGATCTAGATGCGGCAAAAAAAGCATTATGGAATGATTGTGTCGTCTTCTTGAGCAACGAGTCAAAAACAAACTATTCAGTAGCTTTTTTGCGAAAGCATGCATTCCCAGATAAGTTATTTGTCTTGCAAAAATTGAACCAATGGAAGAAACACATGAATACGTTAGGAAAGCAACACATGGCTCACGAGATTGTCATTACTAATATGTTGTCGGAGGACATTAAGGTGTCGGATATACCCTACCGGTTGGATCAAGTAGACAAGCTACGGACGCTAGGAAAGAAGCCAGGAGCTTACACGATACATTTAGTGGGAAACAGAAGTATTATTTAGTCTAATAACGGAATATGATAGGCACGCAAACTTTCGGGTTCACAAGAGTCCTGCGCGACAAAATCTTAGATGATACAATACCAAAATTGACTTGCATCATAGCAATTCCTGGAATATTACTTTTAAGTTACATGTTTTTAATCTATTGGCATGGACTGCACCAGTTTGTTTTATGCATGCCATTCCCAATGATCATACCTTTCCTATCTGTGTTAATAATAACGGATTGGGTCATTATAGACGAAAGTGGAATATTGCGTTAATCAGGTGGTGTTGGAGAGAATTCTTGTACATGCGCCATTATTCTATTTTGTTTTTTCCAAAAATATATAACGTTTCTAATCACGACGCTTTCATGTTGCGTTCCATAATACCTTGTCTTTGGTTCACCAGTTAGTCTATCCGTGTAATTGTATGCTTTAAATTCCGTTGGAACTGTGCGATTTTCAAATTGTTGTTGAATATCATAGAGACACCAGCCATGTTTTTCCATATTCAACATGGCCCAATTGGTCCATTTTCTATTTGCGTCTAAAGGGGAATTACTTGCAAACTGCACTGCCTTTGAATTAGCGAATTGTTTTCTTTCGAAAGACATTCCTAATCTTCCCAATCAATACGATTGGTTGGCACAAGCAAATATTTAACAAAATAAAAAATAAAAATAGTTGATAGTATTGCATTTAAAAACCGGCTGTAAACTCTTCGTCTGATTCTTCACTCGACTCTGCACTCGACTCTGCACTCGATTCTGCACTTGGCTCGTTTTCAACCTTTTGACACGTGTCTTCCGATGAACACGTGTCCGGAAGCCTACTGCTCTCCCACGATTTCGAAAACTCTAAAATTTTTTCTTGTATGCGTAATGGTAGCACTTTTTCGTATTCTATTGGCGCTAAGAAATCACCGTCCGACTCGGATCCGGACTCCTCCTCGTACTCTTCGAAGCAGGCATGGTAGTAGCCCATACCACCAAAATGATCGACCCATTTTTTAAGGTGTTTCATGTCTTCATCGCGGACCGATGCAAGGAAGTTTTTGAATTGGTTGCGAATTGCTTCCTCGGCTTTTCTTTTTGCCTTGTCCAACACGACTCTTCCAAATGCCGTGACGTAGCGGCTGTGATCAAAGTGTTCTTCCCACCAAAATTGTTTTGAATTTCGATTCTGTTGGTAGTAGTAGATATCCTTTGCTTTCTCTGGACCTAGGATCTTTTGCATCTTGTTGAATCTGTTAACATCATAACGATGTGGCTTGAATTTGCTACGTTTGTAGACCGGGCGCCGCTCATCGCTTCTCATCTGCCGCACCAACTCCTCCACTTTCCGTTTTTTTGTTTTGGACAATTGCAATTGCTTTCGCAAGTATTGGCGCCTGTCTTCGACAGATCGAAAAATCTTACTCTCATTGAACATATTTACTGCTTTAATCTATATATGTATTTAAACACTAACTTAAAGTCTTGTAGATATAGATGGAAAACACGACTTATATTTATAGCACGGACGAAAATGTGATGGGCCCAAGAAAAAAACAAGATCCTGTTGTCCCGATAGAAAAAATTACGGATATGAATGACCGGGATATCCCGGATCCGGAGAAACAAAATACGATGCAACAAAGAGCCGATTACCTAACTGCCGACGACAAAACCGTTTCGAAAGCGGCACTGCAACTTGCGGAAAGGCGGTTATTTGCAAGGAAAAAAATTTTAAAAGACAAATTTTATAAATTTATTATGCAAGTAGCAGGGTTTTCAAACGAACCCTTGGGAAAACTATGGAAAAATCAATCAAATAAAGGCGAAGCACCATTGTTAGGCAGTAACAACAGTTTAGCTTACGAGACAGATTTTTCACCCAAAGATTTAAACACAATCAAAAGAGGAATCAAGGATCCAGATATAAGAAAAGATTTAGAAAAAGAATTTGATACAGCATTGGAGCTAAAATTAAAAGCTGATTTTTTAAACAGTGCCGAAGTGACTGGTGAATTATTCTTGACACCAAACGCATACAGTCATTTACTAGAAGCGTGGGAAATTATCCGGCACCGCTGTAACGTAGACATTGCACTCGACAAATTAGTGGATACGGAGCACAGCACCTACTTTGCCCGGCTCGTTGCATTGCGGATCCAAATTAGTCGTTTTTTGTCCGGTCGCTACTACACGGTGTCTACAAATTACAAACGCCTGATTCGACAACAAGAGTTGCTGGTGTCTGGCTACTTCAAGGCGAAATTCAATTCAAATCAACTTCAACCAAATCAGAATTATTATTTGCATCAGCTTCAGCAATGTTGATGAGATCTTCCTTCTCTAGTTCATTGTCAAATTCGGTCAATTCGATTTCGCGTTTCTCTACTCTGTTTACTGGAATTTTATAATATAATAAAAAGACTACAACGATGCCAATGATATCCAAGACGATGCAAATGCCATAGAATAGGTCCATTTTCTCTGTTGCCGGTGAAAGTTGCTTTCGAATACCAATCACGCTCGCCATGAGACCGCTTAGTTCCCTGCTGATGATCGAGGCGAAGTTTGTCAACGCCATGAAGTAGGCGTACATCATAGCCTCGACGCCTGGCTTGCAGAGGGTGCTTGCCATGACCGCAAGTGGCAAGAAGGCAAGGTGCCCTAAGAAGGTACCAACCGTGACATTACTAAGGAAAAAAACATTTGCTTTAATGTGGATGCGCCCAGTCAGGAATAAATTTCTAGTGATAAAGATGCCAACGGTGGCAATCGATGGCACGGTGACGATGCCAATTGGACTCCAACGTCGAAAGACATGCCGGAACGAGAAGGATGCCAAAAGGATCATGCCAAATGCCGTGATTTGTGCACTAGCCAACAGGGCCGGTTGTACCTTGTACTTCTTTAACAATTGGTACTCAAAGATAGAAGCGTCGCCAGGCTCGTATGCAAAGAAAAAAAGCAACAGAGAGAACAAGATTATGGATCTATCAAAAAATACTTCTTTCAAGCTTAATACTTTTTTCCTTTCATTAGTGTTTTTATGAACTTGCAAATGGAAGGCGCAGATAACACCGCCAAGGTGGATCATGGCAACGATAGCAAAGCGGTTTTTGTGAAAAGCCACCAAGGCGGAGACGATACATCCAAGGATGCTGCCAAAGCTACGGGCGACCCAAACGTTGCTCTGCACCACGCCTCGTCTAGCAGTGCTGGAGTCGCGAATGCTGGCAACCATAAGACTATCTTGAATAACGTCGGCCGACGCAAGAAAAAAAGAAGACGAAAAAAGACAACCAACAACAAACCAAAGGTTCAAAGAGCTCAAGTTGATGCAACTAAGGCTAAGCCCGGAGCAACAGTACGAGAAACTAACCTGAAATCTCGGGCTCAGGTGCCTGCTCAAGCGGTCAACGATGCTACCAATAAATGGTTTCACGGCCCAAGCAATGCTGATCAGGCCGCTAATTTCGGCCAGTTCAACGACCCCGAGGTTATAGCTATTGATAAAGGTGTACTGGACAATGATGGAGGGGGCGGTCAGGCAGAAGCCGAGCCAGAAATACATGATAAAGAGGGTATTGGAGCGCCAAGTATCGACAAAACATTGGTAAATTGGGAGCACCTTGCATTGATTATTGAAGAGCATTTTTTAACAACTAGAAGTGTATAATATAATTTGTATTTAAAAGTATTATTTTTTAGTACCACTCTGTTTAAAAGCACTCCAATTTTTGCCACCTCTTTTTTGGTAGCTATTGTACATCGTGTAATGATTGTGCCCGCGGACTTGTCTTTCAAATTTCGTGTTCGCCGCCATGTTACGTCTTGCATACACATATTTGGCTTGGTGAAAACTGTTTCTAATGGTCTCTCTTACTTTTGGCATTTTGTTATCTATTTCTTTTAAATTTAGTTTCCAATAATATATAGTCATTGAAACATTTAGTCATTAAAATGAGTTTGATTCACTTGTTGAATGCATCTTTGATATCTGCAAACGATGAGATTTACTTTCACTTTAAGGATGAATATTTTGTCGGTACCGTGGATGAGCTTGGCATGATTTACAAAACCTTGTGCAACGGTATGGAAGTGTTCATCGGAAAGCTGCCTTACGAAAATTTGACGGATTGGGCAGATGCTTGCATTCAAGACATTTCAAAAGCTTACATCACGCGTTTCAGTGCTTGGAAGCGCTGCACACACCGTGATTCTGGTTTGATTCTAAACAACTTGCGACAGCTTTGTAGCATCTTCGCAGTGCAGAAAGTGCCAGTGACGAACGCTACAATAGTTACGCTGCAACAGACGATATCCTTACTGCTAAAATACGTCCACATGCTAAACAAACAAAACGATTCCTACCGCAAATACGTCTATGCAGAAGCTGAAGATTTTGACGAGACACCGATCAATATTCCACCTTCCATATTGACCGTTGCCAAGCTCTATGATCGCTATTTGCATGATAAGCTTTTTACTGAAAGTAAAATTGAAAAGACAAAGCGAAAGGGAAAAAAAGTTTCTCGATCAAGTCAAAATAAATTACAAATGTTAGCTCCACATACTGTTTGAACGTTTGATTAGCCGCGTGCATCGGCCTGTTGTTTGATGTTTTGATAAACAATTTGTCTTTCTGAAAGTATTCTTGAAATTGTTCTTTATTAAAATTGTTTTCTTGGCAGAAGTGGTAGATGAAACCGTTCATTCGCAAATGGAAAAAATTAGTATGGTCTCTCAACTCGTAGTAGCACTGCCACTTCTTCTCTCGTCTCAATTTTACCTCTATTAATTCGAGAACAGTCGAACGGAAGACCACCGGTGTCGATCGCGTGTACCTGTTGTCTACTATTTTGTAGTAGTCCAAGACAGATTGTTTGCCACTTGGTACGTAGACGTATCGTCGAAACTTGTAATAAGAAAATGGCTGCCTCAGTGCTTTAACAAATTCGCGGCGCAACAAAAAACAGTAGATGCCGTTTGGTTTTTGGTTGTTGGCCATTAAAAAATTACATGCATCTTTCATAGACAGGCAGAAAGAAAAAATATAGGAGAGAAGGTATTCAGTTAACATCATTTTAAATACTAAAATTAATCAAAGTAATTATGTCTATTTAATTTTTTATTTTTCGGACTATGTGGCAACTCAAACAAGTCGCCAGTTGTTGCTGAAACCATGTTGGCTAACCTAGCTACAATATTTACATCTTTTATGTAGGTAGTTTGTAATTTTCGAATCCCTTTGTGGCTGTTCCGTATTAATTTTTTCAAACGATTTTTGTCCTTCTCGCTTAACTCCATATGCCGCAGTATCCACGTGGCATTGTCGTACATGCACTTGATATTTGCTACGGCATTTTCGCGGCTCTGTGCGTAGTACCAGCGTAGCACCGCTAACGGGATCCACATGGTGCCCGGCCGCTGAATTTCAAACATGCCTTTGGTGACGCACAAGTGGTCCTCTACCTGCAGCCGGGCGACTACGATTAAATTCACGGATGTCGTATGATATAATTCGTCTGGGTCGTGTCCGCTTTTATCAATATCAAAATCGGTTTGATGTCGTTTTACACTAAACATTGTTCTGGTTTATCAATAAGTGTAAATTGATTACTACAAGACATACAGATTGCATATGTACGTTTTTTTATATTTGTCAATCTAAAACGACTTATCATCAACTTTTCACACTTGTGACATTTCCAATTTTGGCTGTAGCCAATTATGTTTCGTTGTCGATTCGATATTTGTTTTTTCGAAGTTTTATTGCAATGATAGTAAATGATAACGCAGGTCGTACAGCTGCAAAGCACGCACATGTAGAGAAGTAAATAAAAACTTATGTAATGCAACATACAAACATTAATATTTTACTCTTTTGTAAGTCGTAGTAGTATTATTTATAGTTTCCGTCCTCGAGACGTTAAATGTCAACACTGATTCATTTCTAAAAGTAAATTTAACGTCTTCAATCCAACTTCCTAGCGAGGATAATTTTTGCAATTGCGTGTAGCTTATTGTTATTAAATTAGATACTTTACAATCGTATCGATCGCCCTCTCTCTCTATGTCGATTTCACAGGCTACCGATTTCCATGTCCATGTGTAAAAAAGCGTCACGATAGCAGTCAACAATCGTTCGTCTTGCGGCCGAATAATAGAATGTGCCTTGATAAACGATCTTGAGAATTTGGATATGTCGTTTTTGTTGTATTTTTCTCTTCTCTTTATGATAACTTTTGGTTGGCACCTTGATTTCTTGATGCGAATAATTATTGTTTTGGACAAAGCATCAATGTTGATGTCTTTCACGCGGTCGGAAGTTAAATACAATTGTTCAAGCAACGCCAGGCTCACTACATCGACGTTGCTGATGGTTAGGAAAATAGTAGTCGGGAACAATTTGAACGCATACGAAACTGGTCCATGTGTTGAAATTGCTTGAAGCAAATTGTGAATGATGGTCTTATCTTCGAGTTCAACGTTTTTCATATCTATATTCCGGCCTAAAGAAACATTTTGTTCATTTCGTACAGACATAAGATACTTATGAATACTACAGGTAGTGGTGGAATTAATTTATATATGTTTGAAAACATATGCGGTTTTTGTGCATTTGGAAGGTAGACTTGGAAATATATCTTATGATTCATTGTATTCAATTCCGTCGTGACACTCTTTGCGTCGTTTTCATAAAAATACGATTTCAACTTGTGTAGCTCCGCCTCATCCATCGTTTCCACATGATCCAAGGCAAACATCACACCAGGCGCATGCGTAATCAAGCCAACATTTGTCAGGTAGTAGCCTTGCGTTTGAAATTTCGTAGTACACTTATTGACAAAAGCATCAATGTTGTACTTGGAGGGGTCGTAGGCCACGAGAGGCATTATATGGTAATACTTTCGTTCTCTGGATGCACTAAAAGATAACGAGTGAATGGCCAAGTAAAATAATACTTGCTTGGGTAGTAATTTTTCAACCGGTACCTGCTTTCAAAATTACGACGGCCTCCTATACGATTGTTTGCGACAACTTCCGACGCATTCGCAAAATTATTTGCTACTTCGTCGTTTCGAAACTCTACATCCAAGATACCATGTGTCGGCCGAGAGGCTTTAATTACTCGTAACCCGTCAACGTACAAGTATATACTTTTTGCTTCTTTGTAAGGCCCTTCCTCCAAGGCATAGTAGTACAAATCGTTTCGGAAACGACCAAAATTGTATCGAATAAACGTAAAAGGGTCCACATCGAGTGTTCGGTACGTTTCCCATTCTGGGTCAATGCTATATTTGTCGCTGCCATAAACCCTTTTCCAGCTAGCTATCTTGGAGATTGGTAGTCCCATACTATGAGAAAAAGGTACTAATAATTTATACGTTTTTTCCAAAAATTTTAATTAAAATACCTATATTACTAGCAGGTCGAAGTAACAAAAAACAATGAACCGATTTGATATTGTACAACGAGCAGAAGGCGATGAAGAAAACGCCGGATTACTAAGCAGCATTAACACAAAAACAAACTCCTCTGAATCTAATATTTATCAACAAATGACAGCAGAAGCGGTTGGCACTTTATTCCTTACCGCGGTCATTGCCATGGGCACTGACGCACTTGGCATTGGGGCCATTTTGGCCGTAATGATATTTGCCTTAGGACACGTTAGTGGTGCACACTTGAACCCAGCAGTGACATTGGCTGTCTTCGTACGTGGTAAAATTGGTTTACTGCGCGGTTTGCTCTACATCGTAGCGCAAGTTGCAGGCGCATTCTTAGGCGCATTGGTACCAATGTTGGTATTGGACGATATTGGCGAGAAAGTCAGCTACCCGAAAGTACATGATGACGTCAGTGTAGGTATTGCCTTACTGGTCGAAGCTGTGTTCACCTTGGGATTGGCAACCGTAGTTTTAAACGTAGCTACTACTAAAGCACAAGCTGGAAACTCCTTCTTTGGTTTGGCAATTGGTTTGACCGTCACAGCTGCAGCCAAAGCAGCAGGCCATATTTCCGGCGGTGCTTTCAACCCAGCAGTTGGTTTAGCATTACCAATCTTTCGCGAAGACTACGATGATATCTGGATTTATGCAGTTGGCCCATTGGCTGGCGGTGCATTAGCAGGTGCATTATTCATGTTTACAGCAAAGAGAGATGAATTTTAAAATAAAAAAAATATAAATAAGCTTTATGTATATATAAATACAATATGATCGAACACTCTCGGCCACTTATTCAATTTACTCTACGATGCTTTAGCCGTGCGATGCATTTCAAACGAAAAGCCATGCTCTACAAAGCACTCTATCGTTGGCAAAGGAATATACGATAATGAAAAGCACGAATGCATAGTGTGTCACCTAATCTAAAATTTTAACTGACCATGCTACTTTTTTTTCCTCGCTAATAACAGTTTGTGCATTTTTTTCTTGCCTTTCTCGACCTTCAGGATCCACTCATCCAAGGAATCACTGAACACGACTCGATCAACGTGCACTTCGTTTGCTTGCCCAATCCGATGTACACGGTCAATGGCTTGGTTCAGATTACCAGGCACCCAATCACTCTCGGCGATGACGACATGGCTGCTTTTCGTCAAGGTCAAACCGACGCCAGCAGATGCGATCGTGCAACACAAAACGTCGATTTCACCGGCTTGAAAGCGAGACACGATTCCATCGCGTTTTTTCATCGCGACGGCTCCAGAAATAGTATCGTATCTCAATTGCATTTCCTCACATAGTGTATTCAACATTTCAAGGATACTTAGATGCACGCAGAACATTACGACTGGTCTTTCGCGTTTCAAGATCAAAGTTTTTAATAGATCCTTGTACTGTTGGCATTGTGTTTTCAAGGCAGCCAGTTCATGAAAAGCTTCTCCGATTAAATATTTTGCCATGTTTGAATCTTTTGTATCTTCTGCCTCAAGGCGTTTCTTTAGCTTTGCGACTGATTTTCTAGCTTCCATATCCACAATGTACCACCAATGAATCTGCTTTTTTGGCAAATCAAGGACTTCTGCTTTTTCTCTACGAATCAAGCCAAACATCGGAAGCATGATGTTTAATTCTTCCGGCAAACGGCATCGCCTTGCTAAAATATCATAATAACGAAAGCAGTATTTCTTGTAAGCCTTGAACACCTTTGGATACAATAAATTCAATGGGCTAAACAGCTCGTTGGCTTTGTTTACGCAAGGTGTTCCACTAAGCAACAGCTTAAACTTTGCTTTACGAATCAAGGCGCCAAGCTTCTTGAACCGCTTTGTCTTGGTATCTTTTAAACAATGCGATTCATCGCACAGGATCAAATGCCACTTTTCCTTTTTCAATTCTTTGTGTATGTTTTTTGCCTTGTCGTAGCTGAAGCACTGCACGTCAATCGTTGCGAGGTACTCCGCTGCATAGCGCTGCCACTGCTTAACCAAGAAAGCCGGGCACAGCACAAGCATACGAGCATGCTTTTGCTTTGACAGGATAATGCATGCAGAAGCCAATGCCGTGTAACTTTTCCCTGCGCCCATTTCGTCTGCAATGAGTGCCGACCCGCGAAATTCAATGACGACTTTTGCTACACCAGACTTTTGATGGTCATAAAGCTTGTCCCAGAATGGACAGGCTCGGCTCAAGGCAGCGATGCCCTTGGCACTGAAGTCCGTAAGCTGCTTCTTTGGCTGGTAGTGTATTGCGCGCATAACGTGTTTCGGTATCTCTTGAACTTGCTTCTTCGTCCGAAGCAACTGCTCCAAGGTGCTTTCGTAGGCACTCCAAGGCATTCTTTTTTTAAGATTTATTGGCAGTGGTGTCTTGATGCATTTGATTTGGAACTGCTCCTTGTTCAAGTAGCTAAGTTGATACTGCCACGTTGGCATGTTTCGCCACATGGAGGAGGATTGAAACATGTTTTAATGCACTTATAAACAAACTATATATCACTTTTTAAAAGAAACTACATCTTATTTTTTAAGTATGGTACCCATTGCTGTTGTGGAATTATTGTTTTTTTTCGGATTTATATTTTGCGCAATTGCAATGGTTGGACGTATTTGTTACGAAGAGGGAATAGACGAATAAACAAAATAATAAACTTAAAATTTTAACGACTCATTGGAACGCATTCCTCTTATACGATTAATTGTATCTTGAAGTAAACCTTCTGACTCGCTATCATCAGCATCATCATCATAATCATCATACTCACCGGCATCATCGTCTTTCTTTTTCTTTTTCGGCTTTTTCCTTTTCTTTTTCTTTTTCGACTTTTTCTTTCTCCTTCTGCCTCTGCTTCTACCTTTGCGGCCAGCCGGGTCAAATTCCATTTCGGATAATTCCATCTCGGATAATTCGGAGTCGGAGTAGTGCAAAATAGTTGTATCCAACCGTTGTTCTCTTTGCATTCTTTTTTTTCTTTTCCCCCTACAATATATAGTACATCCCTTACAAAAACTGCCGAATACTACCAATACAAAACGATAAACAAAACACCAAAACTGCGTTTATGTAATGGCTATCGTTTTTGATTTTTGTATGAAATATAATTGCATGGCTCAGTATGCACACGCCAGTGAAGAAAAAAACAACTTTTTGCATGTCCCGCCTGTGTTTTTGCATGGATTTATTGGTCAGGTTCAACGGTTCCGACAACCGGCCTTGTATGCTTTGCGTGATTTCCCTGCATAGCGGGCAACTTAGATCTTTTTCAAACCAAACAAACAAGCAAGGGCAGAAGGTGTGTTTGCACCCTAAGAGAATATAATTATCACGATTTAGTGCATTGAAACAAATAGGGCACTCTTTAACCCACTTTTTCGGAACTTGTATATTATCAATTTCTCGACCATTACGCAAGCGAACCATGTTTATGTCTTACAATCCCTTTGCTTATACTAAAAAAATTATTTACGATTTAGAGTTTAGCGGAGACTTGCGTAAGAACGGTGGGATCGATTGCTGCATATGGCAAATAGCTGCTATGGATTACGACACCGGCGAGACTTTCTCCAGCTTCGTGAATCCGTACATTTATCACGAGGAGGTTCCACTACCAGTGGACAATCGATACAGGATGCCAACGAAAGAAGAATTATATTACAACGGGGCTCCGGGCATAAAGGAAGCCATGCGACAGCTTCATCTGTTCTTCGTCAGGTGTTCCAACGAGAAACAGGTAAACATTTGTTTGCTGAGTCATAATGGGTTTCGGTCGGACAAAAAAGTGTTTGAAAATACATTGATTCGTTACAACATAGTCGATATTTTTCAAGATATGCCTCTCTTTTTCCTAGACACCTTGTACTATTTCCGAAAAATATACCCTGGTTTGGATTCTTATAGCTTGGCTAACTTGTATCGTTACAAGTTTGAATCGGAATTTAAAGATGCACATGACGCGAATGTAGATGTCAAAATATTGAATACCTTGTTGAAATCCACCAAAAAAAATATTAATGGAGTCATTTACAGTTTGTTCTCCATACCGTTTACCAATGTCAATGGTATCGGTACATTTACAGAGGCGCAACTATTGTCTTATCATTTTATGTCGCTTTCACACTTTGTATACAGTTTTAAAAACAAGGAGGACATGATTTTGTTTTTGAATGGCACCGTGCTGAAGGATAGAGCCGAGTTGATCACGAACCGAATCATCGATTACGTCAAAAGCGAAAACAGCCTACGATGGCCACTCCTAACGCAACAACAACAAGAGTTAATGCAAGAGAAAAATGCAGAATAAGCAACTCTCTATTGCAGGTGCTGACAAAATTACCTGTCGGGTAGTAGAGTATGGCATATACTTTCTGGAAGTACCATAACACTGTGATGATAGAAATGTAGAGTAAATGTTTTTTGCTGCCTTCGTCCAAGTCGAACCAAGTTTGGTTTTGGTAAATAATAAAAATCGACAAAGTAGCCAAATGAAGCAAAAACCATAACACCCAAACCTGTAAGTTTAGAATATCTATGAACTCATGCAAAATCCCAAATAAACAGGATGTGTAGAGAACAGGAAGAAGCAACTCCGAGAAGTAAAATATTTTAATTTTTATGCCTTGCATTTGTTTTTTCCTCGCTATCTTTATTATAGTCTATCTCGTAGAATGTAATATATTCGCCATCGTTTTCCCACAAGATGGTGTTGAAGAGCGGCAGGCAACCATCGCACGCGTAAAAAACGCCTTTGCATACCTTTAGTGTTCCAGAAGTTACTGTGTTTGGCAGGCTCAGCGTGTAGCCGAGACAGTCCCTAAAAACAACGCTATTGCTTTTTTTATTTTCAATATAACGTTTAAGTAACCTTTTCCTCATAGTAAAAATGGATAGAAATAGAGTGTACTTTTATCTATTTTTTGTTTTTTCGGAATTGAATTTTTTTCTACGAAAAAAGTTTGGCAGACTTTGCTACCACAATGATCGTGATTGCTGAAGTCACTTTGCAAGAAACTTGCGTCTGTCCCCCAGCGACCTAATTTAATCTTTTTGTTTGTTTTTTTTAAAAAAATCCTACGAAACATGTTTGTGTGTGTGTGTGTGTGTGTGTTTTATATTTTTGCCAAGCTTTCCTATATATGTCTATCTTTCTTTCTGTTTATTTGACACGTGGCAGGGTTCATGAACACGTGGCATAATTCATGAACACGTGGTTGAATCATGGACACGCACACGTGCTACTACAACACAATAAGATAAAATACAACATATAAAGAAAAGGCTGAAAACAATATCAACAAAAACAAAAAAACAAAAAAATATATTTTCCAGTGCATTTATAAATTTATGTTACAAGTATTTAATCCAAACAAAAGCATTATGTCATCGGTTATATCCAATCCATTTACTTTCAACAATTTGAAAGACAAGCACCCATCGGAATTCATCCATGTGAGTGAATCGGTATACCCATCCTACAAAAATAAAGGATCCGGTGGAAAAGGCGCTACCTTGCGCATCACTTTTAAAGATTCAGAGGGCAACAACACGGGCACACCGTTCACCTTTCAAACGCCACCAGTAAACCTTTACTTCCCAAATTTAAAAGGGACACAACAAGGAAGGTTGGCACCTTGGGACCTTGATAAAGGTCACCCTTCTGTTGAAAACGCAAGACGCAGAATACAATTTCAAGTTGGTTCTTTGTTTGGCAAAGTCAAAACTACATTAACAGACAATAAGATTAATGTTGAAAAGTTATTGGAACGCCATGATGAATGGTATGAATGGTTTGAAAAATGCCTTAATGAAATTGCAGACCAAATTCATTCAAAAGCAACGTCAAAGGAATTTCGTGCAGAAATGAAAGATGAAAACGTCAATGAAGGCGTTGTTTCTGATTTGTTAAAAAGTGTCAAAGTAAAAACAAGCTCAGAGAGTTTCAAAGACAATTTCAAATCTGGATTGACTTGGGAGCCGCAAAGCGACAAACAAGGGCAAGACATCGGGCGCATATTGGAAACTTGGAGCAAAGTGCAAGCGAGCCGCGGCAGGCCAACCGTGCAATATCCTATCGTTACCAAAAATTTGGTAGAAGAGGAGTTTAGCGTCACGACCAATATTACACCGTCTGACGAAGTTCTTGCAAAAGCATACAAATGGGATGCCGAAAACAAAAGCTATTCCTACCACGGCAATGAGGTCACGGAAAGCGGTCATCCAATTGAACCGGATATTGTTAAACACAACCAAGTTGCAATATTGAAATTTGAACCGCAGTTTTATGCATCTCCGATCCGTGGAATAAAATTTGTTCTGAAAAAAATCCATATCATGCAAGACGCACCTCAAAGCAATAAACGCAAGAGAGAAGAAGACGATGAAATTGAAGACCCTTGGGCAGGTTGCATGTAAAGGATCATGTTGATACACGCCATTTTGAGACACGCCATTTTGAGACACTACACGAGTCGATGTTTGCGGCACTTGTTTGCCAAACTATCGCATAGGCAAATGGATAAAAATATAAAAACTAAAGAGAAGGTGATGACTTTTAAAATATCTAATATATTATAAAACATTTTTATCCAAGTACAACAACGCTTTTATAAGTCGTAAACGCGACATCAAGATTGCCCATTCGTCCTGAAATTGTTTAACAAACTTGATTTCACCGGACCAATACACATAGCGATATATTTTTTCCTTCCGCCATTCTATTAATTCGGTCAATTGAATGTGCAATTTACAAACGTAAGTGAATTGCTGTCTCAGCTCCTTGTAAGGGTCGCTTTTTACTTTTTTTTTCGCGGCCAAGTAGCGCTGCAACGTTGCAAGGGTAGCCACAACATCCTCCTTTTGCATAAACTCGTCATAGGATAGCTGGTGGTCCTGTGCATTAAGATACTGTAGTAGGCGATACGAGCCATATGTTATCGCGGATCCACTGAGTAACATCGCCATCTTTCTTTTTCTTCTGTTTCACTTTGTTCTCGGCATATATATACATACCAATTAAAGCTGCGTCAGCAACATCATCAATTTTGTCGCGACCTCGTAAGACCCGTTCAAATAGTTTCATCTGCTTGTTTTCACGGCACAATTTCTTGAAAATATCAACGCCTCGCTTCTTCCTTGCTTTGTAGCTTCGCATGCCGCTGTAGTTAAAGTAGCGTTTGATGCACTGAGGCGAAACGATTTTGCTACACGGCCGGAACAAATGAAACAGGTGCGTGGAAATGACGCGCATGTTGGCCCGCATCTGGCGTTCTATCGCTACGCAGTCGAATGGCCCGAAGCCGTTCATAGCGGTGGCGAATATTTGCAGCTCGTCTATCAAATCATTTTTACGATTTATTTTGGCAACGCCGCATTCTGAAAATTTGCCGTCGATTATGATTGCAAATCCTAAATTGACAACGCCGGGATCGATGGCCAAGATAATCATTCTATGTACTTACAATGCTGAACTACGATAAAATATACCAAAAAAGTGTTTATAAAGAAAATGTGCACGAGTACCTGAGCACTTGGAAAGATGCAGTAATTAAGAAACGCATTGTTGAACTGGTGCCACACATTGACGATTTATCCGAACAGACCTTGGAGGAATTGCAAACGGAATGGCAAGAGTACGAGGTAAACAGCTATACCAACTTTATCAACTCTTTACTTCGTTCTTTCGATGGCTTCGAAGCACTGAAGCTATTTAATTTGATCTACCTCTCCTACAGGAACAAGGACGACAGGGCCCTCATGGAAGCTATTAAATGCCTGCACATGCACCTGAGGCTTTACCCTACTTTGATTAGTTTTTTTCCACAAAATCTCATGTTGTTCCTAAACTTACTGAAGCAACAAGAAACCCCTTATACACCAAACATCATTTTCGTGTCGAAGAAGAAGCATAATATCTCTTGCTACGACTGTGGGTCGTTCAAAAAGATAGATTACGTCAAATGTCTGTGCTCCAAAATATTTTTATGCCAAGGTTGCCAAAATAAATACAATGGAAAGTGCAGTATATGTAACTATGCATACATTATAAAATCATGAACAAACAAAAGGTAACACAAAAAATCAATGAGATAGATGAAATATTCAACCAGTTGGACCACATGCGAAGAGAAGCGATGCTGTTGATCAATCGAAAAAATAACTTGGAAAAAAAAATCATCAAATTAATGAAGAAACAGCGCACGATAACTCGCGTAGAAACGCAGGAAAGGATCTACATGTTAAGGAAGAAAATTGAGGTCAACGAACAAGAAGAGGCCGTTGCACGCTTGGTCAACTATTTGCAAGCCAAAGGCAAGAAAACAAAAAGCATAAGAGAGTGGAAAGCCAAAATGTTTCAAAAAAAGAAACCAAAAACAATATTGATTGTATATAGAAAAAATATTTAAATTTGTATTATTTTATTAATTTTAAAGTAGTTATCAATATACTTTTTTTTGTCCTCCTCCTTATATTTACCGCCTTTGCTCAAATTCTTTTTCGCCCACATTGGATAAAGATTTAAGTACGAGAAACACATCTGCTGCTCTATCGGGTTGCTCAAATCCCATGCCGCAACAGGGATCCTATGGTCGATGTGCCAGCCATGCTTGTTGTGGTTTTCCCACGACATCCCTTTCGAAAAATGAGATTCCAACCACTCTTTCACCTCTTGCATCGATGCACCGACCATCTGCTTCGTATGCATGCTTTTAGTATTGTTTTTCAACGCCAAATTCATGCGAACGCGCATCAAGTGCACCACCTTCTTCATCGGGTCCTGCATGCGCAAGCGTTGCCTTCTTTTCCCTAGCTCTTTCAATCTTTCCCTTCGCTTCCTGGTGTAGGATCTAGTCTTATACTTTCGTTTTCTAACTTGAACGTAGCAATAATTTCTCTTTTGTGCAATGCAATCCGTGCAATCCAATGTCAAACTGTTCCACCGAACACTATTCTTATTGAATTCCGTGAGTGCCTTCGTCTGATCGCAGGCCTTGCACCACTTCGATTCAATGTTTCCCACCATAACGTGCTTGTCCCTTGGCCCCTTTTTGGTGCATATCTTGCAAACCCCGTTGTGTCCGTCCCGGTTTCGTCTGCGTATATAAAATAAATCGAAGCTACGAATTTCATTGCATTTGTTGCATTTCTTCTTCATTGCACTTATTGGCAAAGAGTATATTAATACTTGCGCTACATGATCAAACCAATGAAGGTAGTAACGGTCGTCAGCCTGATCACCCTAATCCTCTGTGCTATCCTCTGCGCACCTGCTTACTTTAACGATGAGTTTGCAAAAGCATACAGTGTATTCTCCAACTTGGCTTACCTTGCACCTTTGAGCATTGCATTTGTCTTGAAAAATTACGATTTTTTAATCATCATTAGCCTGATCCTACTGGTGTCCTCGCTCTATCACACTTGCAAAGCTTACGATGTCTGCTTTAAAATAGAACATGAATCATGGGAATCCATTGACGTCATGTACTCGTGGTACCTCTTGCTGAGCTTGGCTGCTTACTTGGCCTTCCCAACACGCTTTCGCTCCTTAGCACATATCAATGTCTTGATACTGATTTGGAGCCACGAAGCACACTGCCAAGACGATTACGAGTGCCGGAATGCAAAATTAGTCTACCTAAGCATTTATTTTATTATCGGGATCGTCAAAGGAGCAAGGGACCATGCCTTGTACCACTACGGCAACAGCATCGCCTCCTTGCTCTGCTTCATCGCTGCATCCGGGTTCTATCTCTTTGGCGATTCCTTGGCCAATCACTCGGCGTGGCACATTACCAGTGCCTTGAGCATTGCATTGGCATTGACGATGTTGAAAGGCTCCAAGTTCCATTTCCTTGGCTTGAACGGCCCCGTCGAGGAATCGACCGAAGCCGAAAGGGCCCCTTTGATGCGAGAAGACCTAAAAATATTTTATAACTAATAAGCTAATTATTCTTTTTCAACACAATCGTAGCTATGTTTTTCGGTAGCAGCAGCATGTTCCTGCGCTCGTCGTAAAACTTTGGATTGATGATATTGTACTGCCACAGCTCCTTGTAATTGTCAAGGATCAGTTGCAGGATCAAGTGCTTCGAGTGCAGCGGAAACCGGACCTGTGCCGTAGTCGAGCCAGGCTGCAGGCGAATGATTTCAGCTGGGTGCAGGAAGTCGTAGACGTTGTGCGTGGACAATCGATTGAACGATGTTCGGTAAAACTTCTCATGCAAGACTTGCAGTGTATTCTCTAGATCCTTCCACTCTTTCGTCATGACAGCATTTGTTTTTTGCATCAAATAGGTATTGAAAGGTATCATATGCCGTTGCCAGTAAAATGCATGTTGAATGCGCTCTCTTTGCACCTCGTCCAAGGCATCGTGTGCATAAAATTCACCGCAAAAGCCGGCGTCCACTGGGAACACGAAGTGGAATGGATGCTGGTTTGTGATGTTATTCTTGAACAGTGTGTAACCAGCCAAGGGCGAGCTTTGGAAAGCCACCGGTCGTTTGTTCATCGCAAGCATGTTGACGCCGTGGTTGAAAAAGAAATAGCTGTGGTTGGTCTTGTAAAAGTAATTGTAGGTCTGGTCCGTCACCCACTCGAAATCATGCTCCTCTATGTCCAAGACATATTCCATGACACCTTGCACCATATCAGACACCAATTGAATTAAATTTTGATCCTCGATACGAGACGTAGTTAACAATTTGTAAAAGTCAACGATGTTGATGTTGGGGTTGTTCTTTATCATCGAGTATAAAAAGTGCAACAGGAACTTGTCCAACGATAAGTCGAAGCCAACGGCCTTGCTGGATTCCGTGGTCCCCCATTCAGACGATGCGCTGTTGCATTCGAATATGCCAATGGAATTGTAGAGGGCACTCAAAGAGTATTCGCTTGCATCCTTTTGCAAACTAGACAAATCGTCCAAGTTCATTTCCTTGAGATCTCGTATACGACTTTTAATGTTTCCAATGCTATTTTGTTCGTTCATTTTTATGACTCCCCTGCGTTTGGAAATTTGCGGGTAGAGCCATTGAAAATCACCAAGCGACAACTCGTAGTTGGGCCGTAGCTCAACGACCAAGCCACGATAAATAGGAATGGATTTAAGGTCCGGAAAGAGGGAAACCATGAAATTGGTCATGTCCTTGTCAAGACAAAAGTTTGGTAAAATAATGATTTGAGCGGTTGTATTTTTTCTTACAGTAAAATAATCTTCTAATTGTTGTACATATTTTAACGTGTCGCCTTTCAAGGGGCCGTGCACCTTTTCATACAAATCTTTGCAAATCATATTATTACTATAAACCAGTGAATATATTTATACAAACTATGCCAAAAGCGAAAAAAAAACTCAAACCTACGCAAGTGTTTGAATATAAATTAACCTTAAAAACATATGGCGAACCACTGAAATACTATGGATTCAAAGACATCATCCGGCGTTTATTCCGAGAATCCCTCCGACATCAAGATGCATGGAAACCATGCAAAAAGCATAAAATAGCAAAGACGGAAAACTTCTGTGCGATCTGTTTGGATACTATCCACGTCAATC
>OZSS01000233.1_pt1 | contig 25850 bp, 24 predicted proteins | sample 1779911 | NCBI WGS metagenome assembly OZSS01 (sample SAMEA2603589, study PRJEB24840) | metagenome | biome: Water; feature: Photic zone; material: Seawater sample | place: Mediterranean Sea | collected 2013-11-12 | depth 10 m
TCAATATTCATCTGCCCATCAAAACCAAGGTCTTGCGCACCTTGATTGCCTATATCAACCATTCGTAAATACTTATCCTTCATTGGTTTACCAATTTCGCGCCAACCATTCCAGGCTTTAAGTAATTCGTCCGGATCTCTAGAATTATCAATAATGGATTCAAATCCTTCTAGGTCATAACAATCGTTTTCTGAGAAACAATGCGTACCTGATCCATACATTGCTTCAAGTTCAGTCATAATGCCTGAAAGCTCACCTGCTAATTCTTCATTAAGTGGAGGCGGCATGACAAAGCCATTTTTAATAATATCAAGTGCTCTGCGATCTTCTGGGTCTAATTCAAGATTATCAAATGTTGAAGCTACCCTTGCCTGCTCCAAGCTCTTTAATGTATAACGTTTTGAAAAGTCAGCAAGCACAACTTGAGAGTCATAAGTGATGAAATTTGATGAAATCCAACTGGCTGAATAAATTACTGGCCCTTCTGTTTCTGCTCTTAGCTGAACTTCAGCTATAAAATCTTTTGCATCTTGTTCTGTTGGCTGTTCTTCGTTAGCACAGCTTACAATTAAAATTAACGAAAGTATTAGAAAAAGTTGTTTAATCATTCATAAATTATACCATAGCGTCTGCTGCATTTAGAGTAGGTTTTTTCTAAAAAGAATTATCTGCTATAGTCATGATATGAGTTTGGTCAGTTTAGCTGTGCACATGGCAGTTTTGGGGTCATTAGTATTAGTTTTCAGTGAAAAAAATTTAGAAAAGAGACGTAAACTTATAATTGTCCCTATTATCTTCTTTATCTTAACCTTCTTTGTTTAATGTGATATTTTTTCCTTAGGGAGAAAATTATGCATTTTAAAATTATTACTTTGACACTATTTTTAGCATTCTCATCAAACTACATTGTGGCAGATGAATGGCCTGAAAAAGAATGCAATAAATTATCAGGCTATGTTGGTTTTTTATCAGCTGCATCTGCAGGCTCTTTAGAAGAAGCTACAGAAGCAAAAAAAGAAGAGAATGAAGATTTAGCTAATGAAAAGTTTATGGCAGCTCATATGTTATCTGAGCAAGCTGCAAACTTTAGTAAGGTTTATTCAACTTTTTGTGGCTAAGAAGTTAAAGACACTACCCTGCTAACTTTAAAAGGTTTTTTTTTTATTTCATAATAGTTGTAAGGAGTACATATGTTCAGATTATTAATATTACTAGTTCCCATGGTCTTACACAGTGAAGATGTAAGTGAAAAAAAGATTGCAGAAATCAGCGTTGAAGACTTAACTAATATCGTAAGGATGATAGTTCAAGAAGCAATGACCAATTGCACAGTTACGGGTGAAATGAATGGCAGAGCCAAATTAAACCTTGATGTAGAGGGTGAAGTTGTTGCAAGGCTTGAATGTTTCTTTGAGGAAGAAGAGGCCTTAATTGAAGAAGAGCCATCAGCAGATGAAGATTAATGCTTTAGTTTGGAGAGAATGTTAAACCTATTTTAATATTCCAGAAATTATCATTACCTCCAGTCATTTCCGGTCTCTGAACATCAATGGGGGTATATGATGTTCCAAGGTTTAATAACCACTTGTCAGATAGCTTGTAGTTGAAACCAAGGTTTAGTGTAGTTAGCCTTCCACTGGTTTCAACAAATGCTTCTTCTTGAATGAATTCCAATGGAGCATTAATTTGAACTGAAGGCTTTATTCTTGTTGACGCTACTGAGAACCATGGTTTAAAACCTATTGAGCTTTCTCTCTCAAATAAAATTTCAATACCATCATGACGCATGTCAATTTTATCTTTTGATGTTCCAATACAGCCAGAGATATTACCAGGTGAGTATAGAGGTTCCATAACTATCTCTTCAGAACATGTAACAGAAGCAGTTGCCTTCCCATTAAATCGATATAGTCGTATGCCCATATTAAAGGTGTCACTTGTATAAATTTGTTTCGCAACTGCAATGCCCAACATTTGCTCTGGTTTGGCACCATCAATTTCAAGCGGTGGAGTCCAAGACAGCTCAATAATTGAATCCCAATAGAAACCTGTTGTTATCTTACCTCTCCCAAAGACTGGTGATTTATTAAGATCCTCAGATTTTAGTCCTCCAAAACCAATTTTTTGTTGTCTTTCATTTAATTCCGGAATGGTGCTTATCTCAGCTGAGACATTGAATTGGCCAAGCGGCAAAACCTCAGGGAATTTATCAGATAAATTAAGTGAAGCAGCAGTCATATACGACATACCCCAACCTTCAGGACTATCAAACTCAACTTTTTGAGCATACAAGTTATGCTGCACTGTAAGAATTAATAGAAGACTGATTATTTTTCTTTTCATATAAAACAATAATAACTTTAAATAAAAAAAACTATGCAAAATTAATTGCATAGTTTTTTTTAATTCAATTAGTCAGTAATAGTAATTACGCCAGATCCTGCCATGCCAGCATGAAGTGTGCAGTAATAATACATTGTGCCAAGTTCAAAATCAGCTGGAACAGTCCAAGTGACTTGATTTGAGTCATCGCTGTAATCTACACCCTCACCTTCATAGGCAACGCCGCCTCCGAATGTGCCATCCGGTGTTGTGCTAAATCTAAATGGATGAGCTTTTCCAAAGTCTGACACATCAAAGATATATGTTTTACCCCTTTGTAAGGTAACACTTGCATGCATAACATTATCTATGTAGTAATCTAGGCCAGTGCTTGTAACAGTAAATGTTGTTGGAGTTGTGTCAAATGATTGACCATCATTAACAGCTCCTTTTGTTTTTGCCACTGGTCCAACCCAGGTAAAGTCTGAACTTACTGATCCTGTGCCAGTTTTTTGTAATGACTCATCTGCTGAGGTACTGTTGCTTTGAGAGACGCCAATATCATTGGCAGTAAACTCAGAACATGGTCCACTCGCAGGTGACATAGTTCCTTCATAGCTTATCAGCTCCACGCAATTATTATCTGCATCTATCAGACCAATTCCGTCAGCATCACCATTTTGAATCTGTGAAGATTCAGCTACAGTAAAGCCGTACCCTTCTCCAGCATCTGATAGAACACCTGACAGCGTAATCTGATCATAAAGTGAGTCATTATTACCATTATAGAATTCCAGTTTCCAGCCAGTTAAATCAGTGCCTGCAGGTCCTGCAACTTCTACATATTCTCCAGTATCAACATCAACCATATCGTAGTGAAGTTCATTAATAAATACTGAACCTTGTGGGGCGTTACCGCCGCCACCGCCGCCACCGCCGCCACCGTCGTTATCATTAGCTGGTAGTGTTGGAAGAGCACTGTCATCGCAACTTGCTTCTTCTGTTTTGATGAAGTCATATTCAGCTTGATCCAAGTAAAGATCATTCAGATGTTTTACCTCAACCCATTTTTTTAAATACGTACAATGATAGGCAGTATTATTAGGCATCCATTCTGTTGGATCGCTAGACCCTTTCGCACCGTTAGAGTTGCCACCAACAGCCAAGAATTGATGAGATGTTTCTGGCAATGTTCCCTCTACTTTATTACCAGTATTAGCAAATGTTCTCTTCTCTGTTGCTGATGTCCAGGCACCTGCTCCACTAATATGACTCTCATACAGAGCAACGACATGGTCTATTTGAACATTGCTTGCCTCATAGTAATAAACATCATCGAATGGATCGTACCATTTACCGCTAACAGCAGCTTGTCCACTAGATGACATTACTAACGGATTGTTAGGATCATCGTCAATATGCTGTGCGACAAGAATTTCATGTCTATTTGAAATACCGTCTTCATCGGTATCGTCCCATGTAGGATAATCAGCATCTCTATCATAGAAACCTACTGGTACAGCGCCAACCATAACAGCTTTGCCAAATAAAAATGTTTCTGGTGCTGGTGTTGGTGCAGGTGTCGGAACTGGGTCACCAAAATTTTGATCAGTATTAATTGAGCCTGCACTTGCTGTTGCAGGACCAACCCAGGTAAAGTCGGATCCTGTGAGTCCTGTTCCTGTTCTTTGTAGAGATTCAGAGGCAGTGTTATTTTGCTCAAATACACCAATATCTTGGCCTTCCACTCCGTCACAAGCACTACCGCCTGCATCACCGTCTGCTCTTGTAGCAGTCATGGAGCCTTCATAGGCTATAAATTCGATACAAATGTTATCTGGATTAATTAAACCAAAACCATCTGGTGAACCGTTTTGTAGACCACCTTGGTGATTTCCTAATGGAGGAAACGCTTCAACAGCATCAAATGCTAAAGCTCCATATCCCTCACCATCATCAGGCAGAATGCCTGAGAGATTATAAGTACCATAGTGTCAAGAAGTACCGCCACTATAACCAGCAACACTATAGCCTGTTAGATTAGTACCAGCTGGACCAGCTATTTCAAAAAATTCGTTTTCATCTATACCTTGATTGTCGTAATGGAATTCATTAACCCAGACTACGCCAGAAGGAGCCGGTGTTGGTTCAGGGGTTGGTTCAGGGGTTGGTTCAGGGGTCGGTTCCGGTGTTGGAGCTGGTGTAGGAGCTGGAGCTGGTTCAGAACCACCGCCTCCGCCTCCGCCTCCGCATGCGGCAACAAACATTACTGTAAAAATAATTGTTAGGAGTCTTTTTAGATTCATAATAAATGCCCTTTTTTCAAAAATAATTAATTAATAGACTATATCTAATGTATTGTTTTTTAAAACATTTACAATACCTTACATGGACGGATTACAAGTTTTATTAATAAGTCTGGTCTTTTTTGGGATCTATGTTTTTTTAGAGGCTAGACCTAAAGGTTTTTCTCTAAAAAATCTCTTTAAAAAGGACTCTGACTAAAATTGGCAAAAGTACACTTTCACTACTCAACCATGAATGCTGGGAAATCAACTTCCCTTTTGCAATCAAATCATAATTACGAAGTAAGGGATCTTAAAACCTATCTATTCACTCCTGCTGTAGATGCAGAAGTGCATGATGGAAAAATACACTCCCGGTTAGGAATTTCAAAGGATGCGATTGTTTTTGATAGTGCATTTAATTTCATAGATTATTTTTCAGATAAAAAGGATCAAAAAATATCCTGTATCTTGGTTGATGAAGCTCAGTTTTTAACAGAAATGCAGGTTAAACAGCTTTGTAATATTTGTGATGAAAATAACATTCCTGTTATGTGTTATGGCATCAGAACAGATTTTCAAGGAAAATTATTTGATGGTAGTAAGTTCTTGCTAGCCTATGCTGATACATTGTTAGAGCTGAAGACAATATGCGAACACCCTGGTTGCTCAAGGAAAGCAACAATGATTGCAAGATATCAGGATGGAAAGTTGGTTCTAGAAGGACAGCAAATTGATATTGGTGGCGATAAATACAAAGTATTTTGCAGAAAACACTACAGAATGCTCACCGATCTAATTTAAACGAATAAACCAGCAATAAGCCCTGAGAAGCAAGATGCTAATGTAGCACCCACTAAAGCTTTACCTGAGACTTGAATAAGGTCTTTTATTCTTTCTGGAGCCATCGCTCCAATTCCAGAGATTAAAATTCCTATGCTTGAAAAGTTTGCAAAACCACACAAAGCATACAAAACAATTACTTTGGTTCTTTCACTAAAGTATTCGGGATCTAAGCCCCCCAGTTGAATGTATGCAACAAATTCATTGGTTGCTAATTTAAGGCCTAAAAGTTCTGCTGCTGAAGCAGCTTCTGACCATGGTATACCCATAAGCCATGCTATTGGTGCAAAGATCCAACCCAATATCTTTTGCAGCGATAGATCAGACATTATTAAACTTAAGAAACCGTCAACAATCGAGACCAAAGCTAATATTGCTATTAAGATTGCAGCAACATTGACAGCTATATTGAGACCATCTTTCGTACCTTTTGTAATAGCATCCATAGAACCTGCGTATATATTTTCTTCTTTAGCATCACTAATTTGATGTGTGATTTCATTTGATGGATACATGATTTCTGCGTACATAATTGCTGCAGGTATAGACAGAATTGATGCTGTTAAGAAATGTTGAACAATATTAATGCCTACAAATTGATTCTCAAGCTCTCCAGCTAAAGCAATCATAACTGAACCAGATACAGTGGCCATGCCAGCAGTCATAAGTATTAGTAGTTCTTTCTTGCTCATTTTAGACAGATAAGGTTTAACAAATAGTGGTGCTTCAACTTGACCTACAAAGACATTAGCTGCAGCTCCAAATGATATTGGGCCGCCAAGATTAAACAGTTTTTCACAGACATAGGAAAGGCCCCTAATAATCAGTGGCAGAATGCGCCAGTGCCATAACAACGCGCTAATACAAGACATAACAATGATAAGTGGCAAGACGTTAAGCGCAAATGCGTATGGATGAGCCTCAAAAAGACTTCCAAATAGAAAGGATGTGCCTTCAGCAGTTGCAGATGATAGTTTTGCTACTCCTGCGCTTACAGCAGCAAAAAACCCTGCAACATACTTACTCAAAAGCAGGAAGCCAAAACCAATCATTACTGCAATAGCAGCTAAAATATTTTTTATCTTTATTTCTTTGATGTTGTTAGATAGTGGGACAACAACGGCAACTAGAAAGATTACTCCTAAAAGAACTTGTAAATAATAACCCATGCTAGTTAAGTTTGATGTCTTGTAGCCTCTTAGTTAAGAATTCATTAGCAGTTATTTTAGTATTTTTATTAAGAATAACCTCTGGTCTGGGATGAAGGAAAAAGGGAATACTGTAACGTGATCGATTAGGATTTTTGTTTGAAACGACTCTATGAACAGTGCTTTTTAATGCGCCATTAGAGATGATCTCAAGCATATCACCAACATTGCAAATAATTTCATTTTCTTTGCAGTCACAATCAACCCACTCACCCTTACGATTTTGTGCTTCTAATCCAGAATCATTACCTCCGACTAAGAGTGTAATGAGATTTACGTCAGTATGTGCCCTGGCTCTATGTTTGTTATGTGATTTTATCTTAGGGTAGTGAATTAATCTAAGAACAGAGTTACCATCTTTAGCTATCTCTGATATATCTGCAGCATATTCAATATTAAATGATTTAAAGCAATCAAGAACCTTTATTGCAATGGATTCAAACTGGAGGAATAAATCATCAATTCTATGAGAATCATCAAGCTCATTTGGATAAACATTAGATAACGAATAAGGGTTTGAGTGCGAGCCATGGTGCCAAAATTCTTTTTGGTCTGCTATTTTTTCAGTTAAGGCAGTTTCAATACCGTATGGCGTATAACCTACTGCTCCTTTGCAATTTGGAATTTTATATTTGATTTTTTGGTCAATTGTTAAATCAAAAAGTTGTCTGGAGTAGTCAAAAGCATCCTTAATGGTAGATTTTGGTAAAGGATGATTTTTGATAGCAAAAAAACCAACATCATTAAGGTAGTTCTTTAAAAAACTGACTGTATCTTTATCTCCTTTTTCAAGAAGCTCATATTCAATTGATGGTATTGAAGCCATATCTTATTATACATGATGAAAAAAAAGAGCGCTCAGAGAGCGCTCTTAAGTGGCATACTTTCTTAATTAGAACTTATAATCAAAACCAATTCTCATTTCCCAAAGCGATGCTCCAGTACTTCTGAATTCTGGTCTGGCGATTCTGTCTGGAGTAACCCCATAAGGGAACCCGGCTCTTCTTAAAACTCCCCACTCATCGTTTAGGAAGTTTGTGAAGTTATCAATTACAAAATACGCACTAGCTCTATCTCCATCTCTGAGACTTGGTAGAGCTTGAGTGATTCTAAGATCAGCCTTAGCAAAATCACTACCATCCATTGCGTTTCTTGTGCCTGGCTCAACCAAACAATGGTCAGCAAAATCAAGGTATGGTGTGAATCCATATTCACCGATTGTACAATCACCACCATCAATAACTAGACTGTAAGGTGATCCATCATCAGCTTGTGCGAATATTACAAACCTTGTTGGTAAGCCTGCGAAAAACTCTTTTACATAACCAAATCTGGCAGTAAATCTGTTTCGAACATTGTAATTAGATCTTGAAAGAACTTCTTCTTGTGGATCCCAGAAGGCTCTATTCCAATAGTTTGATGCTCCTATAGATGAAGTCATAGGGTTTACGTCCTTAGCATCTACATAAGCATAACCTAAGCGAACATCTACATCACCAAAGTCTTTTGTGAGTCCAAGAGCAAGTGATTCAGTTGTTGAATCAACACTTGTGTTAGTTAACACAAATGTACCAGGTCCATCTTGTGTATAAGCAGGACGACCCATGTCAGTAAAGCCATCTTGAACTAACTCTGGACCTCTTTTCCAGATTGCCATATCTTGTCCCTCGCCATTCTGATAATCCACTGTAAGTATTGTGCCATCATCAAAAAACTTTGTTAAACCAAGTGTGAACTTACGTTCGGCCGGTGCTTTGAAATTTGGGTCCAAATAATTGATCTCAAAATTACTACCATCAAGATTTGTGATATCGTCGTAAAGAGCCTGTGGTACACAGTAACCGGCACCTACTACTGGTGCGCCAGGGACACAGCTAGCAGCTGCATAATCGATTTCAAATAGTCTCATTCCTCTTTGGTTTGTTTGAACAGCATCAACGTTAGTATTAGCATAGTTGTTCATATACCAAACATTAGGATTACCACCTGAAAAGAGTCCATACCCTGCTCTGAGCTCGACGTCATCAGATAGTTCATAGGTAACACCAAGTCTTGGCATTAATAAATCAAGACCATCTAGTGTTGCGTTATTTGCAAAACCAAACGCATCCTGAAAATCAGTATTTAACTGTGGAATACTATCTGTTTCGTAGTATTCATACCTTAGACCCAACACTACGTTTGTTTTTTCGTTGAGAGAAAATTCATCCATTAAATACAATGCGTTAACATCGTAATCGAGATAATCACCTACTAAGTCTGAGTTGTGTGTAAAATGATTTCCATAATAGACACGACCGATACCTGCTTCAAAATCATCGATACTGCTGAATCTTATTTCTGTCAATGCATGTTGATAGAAAAGGTTATAGACATCGTAGTTTTCATTCTCAAAACCAAAGGTAAATGTGTGACCATCTACAACCAGTGAACCTTTCAAAGCAAAGTTTGTTATTGTGTAGTCTAGATCGTTAGCTTGTCTGCTATCATCAGAACCAAAGTATACATCTACGTCATCTGTTTCAACTCTAAATTCACCAAAAACCAATCCGCCTGATGGAGTTTGAGTAAAGTCAACATCATTTACGGCGTAACGTACTTCGGTGGAGAAGTTATCAGACCAGTCAGTGAATACGGATAGTGAGTAAGCATTCATTTCTGCACCCCTTAAGTAGTAGTGACCAGCAAATTCTATTTCATTGCCTGCACCGTCTGCAGCAGTATAATCTAGACCTTCATTATATTGATAAGTGAAAGATGCTCTTGTTCTGTCAGTAGCGTAATAGTCTAATTTTAAAAGATATTTTTCATCCTCTGTATCAAAAGGATCCTGTGGGATTATTCCTGGGTTGAAGCCATATAAATTTGTAGCAATATCAGTAATCCTATCTAGCTCTGCTTGAGTAATATCTACTTCTCTAAGCGCACCTGATCCTACTGGTCCACGACCGGTGAAGTTAACAGTGTCATAAAACTCATATGCGCCGTAAAAGAAAAGTTTATCTTTGATGATTGAACCACCAAACTCAAACCCGTAAACACTTTCGTCAAAAGAAGCAAGATTAAGATCTTCGCCTTCCATGGTATCACCTTGCAGATCACTACCACCAAATTCAACAAAACCGCCACCAAACATTTCGTTTGAGCCAGATTTTGTTACAGCATTGATATTACATGCAGAAAAACCTCCATAGGTAACACTCATAGGTGCCATCTCAACTGCAACACTTGTTATAGCATCGTATGGGAATGGCATTCTTTGTGTTGGGTAACCGTTTGAGTTCAATCCGAATCCGTCGTTGAGTCTAATGCCATCGACTGTAAGACTATTAAATCTGGAGTTTGCACCGATACACTGTATAGCATCAATGTCACCTCTGTTTTGTTCGATGAAAATTCGAGGATCTTGTCCAATTACATCATTAATATTTCTATTAACAGCTGGGGAATTCTGTAAGTCTTCAAAACTGAACACTGCGTTTGGTCCAAGTGCTGTAGTTGCTATATCGACAGTTTTTCCAACAACTCTTACTTCCTCAACAGTACTAAGTGAAATATTAACTTCAGCTGTTTGACCAACTGATAGGAACACACTTTCGGTGTCGGTATCTAAGAAACCAACAGCCGAAACATCCAAATTATACGATACACCAGATGGCAAATTTCTGATGCTGTAAAGACCATTCACATCAGAAGCAACAGTCTTTGAACTTCCTGTTGTTGAGCTGGTTAATGTAACGCTGGCGTTAGCAATTACACTACCCTCATTATCAGTTACAGTACCACGCACATTCGATGTTGTCTCTTGTGCTAGCATGTTACCGATTGAAAAACAGGCAATAAAAAGTAAAAATATTTTTTTCATAATTTATATCCTCAAAAAATTATATTGGTATATTCTATATATATCTAATGAAATATCACATAAATTTTGTGACTTTTATGTTAAATTTTGCCTTTAGCTTCAATTAACGAAAAATTTAAGTATTTTGAGAGAACAGTGGGTACGTGAACACCCTCACCTTCAACATAATTGTTTTCTAAAATTGCCACTAAGGTTCGTCCAACAGCAAGTGCTGAGCCGTTTAGGGTGTGAGGAATGTATTTGTATTTATTATTTCTAACCTTTACATTGATTCTTCGTGCTTGAAAGTCTCTAAAATTTGAGCATGAAGATATTTCTCGAAAACAACCTTGACTTGGTAACCAAACCTCTAAATCAATGGTTTTTGCTGATGAGAAGCCTAGATCCCCTGTACATAACAGCACTTTTCTATAAGATAATTCAAGCTTATCTAGAAGTTGGGCTGCATTATCAGTTAAGTCTTCAAGCGCTTTATCAGACTCTTCTGGGTGGACAAACTTTACAAGCTCAACTTTTTCAAACTGATGTTGCCGAATCATCCCTTTCGTATCTTTACCATAATTTCCAGCCTCAGATCTAAAGCAAGGTGTATGTGCTGTAAATTTTATTGGCAGATCTGATTCATTTAGAGTTGCATCCCTTAATAAGTTTGTGAGAGGCACTTCTGCTGTTGGTATTAAATATTTATTTTCGTCTACTTTGAATTGATCTTCTTCGAATTTTGGTAGCTGACCAGTTCCAATAAGAGATTCTGTATTCACTATATATGGAACGTATTGTTCCTGGTAGCCATTATTTTCAGCCTCATCAAGCATAAATTGTATTAATGCGCGTTGTAGTTTTGCCACCTTCCCTTTTAAGACCACAAATCTAGCACCACTAATCAAAGTGGCTTTGTTGAAATCGACCCCATCGATTAGTTCGCCAATTTGAGTATGGTCTAATCCATCTGATTTTTGCGTATAAATGTTTTCAGAAACAACAATATTGGCTTCTTCATTAGACCCTAGTGGAACATCATCATCTGGAATATTGGGAATAGATAATAAGAGATCAGAAAGTTCTGTTTTTGCTAAATTAAATTTTTCCTGCAAGGTATCGATTGAATCATTTATGCCATTTGATATATTTTTATGTTCATCGATATTTTCACCGTTTTTAGCAAGCTCCCCAATCAGTTTAGATATTTCATTTTTTTTATTTTTAAGATCATCAAGCTCTACTTGCAAAGCATTTTTACTATCGTTCAAAGAAAATAAATGATCTATATCAGCTGTAGAGCCTTTGGCAGTCAGCTTTTCAGCGAGCATGGGATTGTCCTTTAATTTATTTAAATCAATCATTACTAATTACCTGATAATCATTTGGTGCTACATAACTAATATTAGTTGATTCATAAACTAAATTCCTAAATTTAATCAAAAAAACTTGGTTTTGATTATCAACTATTTGCATACTAGCAAGTTTATTGTTTACAGCAGTAACTGTTGAAGTCTTTATTGATTCATCATTGATGATTGCTTTAAAACATATCTCTGGACAACTAACAGGTGCATAAGTTAATTGTTTATCGAATACCTTGGAAAGTAAAAAATTATAGCTATTGTTGTAAATCATGACTTGTTTAAAATCATTGTCTTGGACAATAAGTTGATCTTTTAAACCATAAATTGTCTGATTCATTGGATCATTGAGTTGATAAACAAATTTATTATCTTGAAAAGAAATTACCCCTTGTGAAATAGATTGGTTTGAATAATATGTTTTTTTTTCAATATTTATTTCAGCTGTAAATGGCTCAAAAAATTCATTGATATCACTAACCATTTCAAGTGATAGAATAAGGATAAGTAAGCTATAAAACTTCTCTGGAACCATTTGAATTCATTGGAGAAACAATTCCATTTTCTTCCATTGTTTCAATTAGTCTTGCTGCTCTGTTATAACCTATTCTAAATTTCCTTTGGATTGAGGATATAGATGCCCTTCTCGTTTCGATGACGAATTCCACAGCTTCATTGTAAAGATCATCATCATTATCTGAATCTGAGTTCAATTCTTGCACTTCAATAGATTTGGTAACTTCTTCGATGTATTCTGGGGAACCAGATTCTCTAACCAGTTTGGCAATTTTTTGTACTTCATCGTCACTAACGAAGGCTCCATGAATCCTTTTTGGAATTGAAGTTCCAGGCTCAACAAACAACATATCGCCCTTGCCTAATAATTGCTCAGCACCGCCCTGATCTAGATCGTTCTTGAATCAACTTTAGAGGATACTAAAAATGACATTCTAGATGGTATGTTCGCCTTTATAAGTCCTGTAATAACATCAACTGATGGTCTTTGAGTTGCTATAACAAGATGTATTCCAGAGGCTCGAGCTTTTTGAGCAAGACGTGCAATCAGTTGCTCTACTTTTTTACCAGTAACCATCATTAGATCAGCCAATTCATCAATGACAACAACAATGTATGGTAGTTGTTTTAATTCACCATCAAATTCAATCATTAATTTTTCTTTTGTTTCTTGTGGGATGGAATTTGGTTTACTAATTTTTTGGTTGTAACTTTCTAAATTTCTAACACCCAAAATTGACATGAGTTTATATCTTTTGTCCATTTCTTTAACACACCAATTCAAACCATTAGCTGCTTTCTGCATGTCAGTGATTACAGGAGTAATTAAATGCGGAATATCATCATATACAGACAGCTCTAACATCTTTGGATCTATGAGTAAAAGTTTTAAATCATGATGTGTATTGTTTCTAAGCAGATTCAATAAAACAGTATTAACTCCAACTGATTTACCTGAGCCAGTAGTACCCGCAATTAACAAGTGCGGAAGTTGTTGAAGATCAATCTTTGATGGATTGCCAGCAATATCCTTACCAATACTGAATTCAAGTGGATTTAGATCTTTTTGATCAAATTCTTTTAACGCTGAGTAAAGGTTTACTACTTTACGTTTTGGATTTGGAATTTCAATTCCAATTGAAGATTTACCTTCTATTACCTCAACAACCCTGACACTTTTGACAGCAAGGGATCGAGCAAGGTCATTAGCTATATTTGTCACTTGGCTAGCTTTAGTGCCAGGAGCAAGATTAATTTCAAATCTAGTAATTACGGGTCCGGGAAATGAACCTTCTACTTTACCTTCAATACCGAATTCTTGGAGTTTAGCAACAAGATTAAGTGATAGATCTTCTAAATATTCTTTAGTAACTGATGATGATTCATCGACGTTTTGATCCAATAAATCGAGAAAATCTTGTTTTTGACTGATTGGCTCAGTTGTAACTGGTTGTTTTGCCGGTGTTTCTTTCTTCTCTTTTTTAATATTATCTGGAACTTTTACTTCTTTAAGTGGCTTGGAAGGTGCTTTCTTTTCAACTTTTTTATCTTGTTTAAAAAATAAATTAATGTTGTTGATAAGTTTATAAAAAATTAAATATTGAAAAGTTAAAAATAAGAAAAAACCAAGTACCCCCAGCCACAAGGCATTAAGAGTACCCCCAAAAATTAGTAGCAAATTCATTCCTGCCACTCCTCCAGTATTAATGCCTGCACTTGATATCTGTAGAGCAGTATCTGGAACTATGGCAGAAAAGAAAAGCGATAGTGGAAATAATGAAATTAAACTAAAAAGCAAATGATTGAATGATGTAAGTCTTTCTGAAAATGTTTTTGATGGTTCTGTAAAAAACATAATCATCCCAAAATAAAAATTAACTAGACAAAAATAATATGCAGATAAACCAATATAAGAAAACAAGCTATTAGAAAATAGTGCTCCAATGTAGCCAAAATTATTTTGATAAGTAGTATTTTCATTCAAAATATTCACTACATTATCTTGCGCTGAAAATGTTAGTATGCTGGCTAGAAGAAAAAGTGAAAAAATTATAAGGCTAAAGCCAAAAAACTCTCTATATATTCTATCAATTGACATGCTAAGATATTGTAACTAAAAAAGCATAGATACACTTGTTTTTAGGGAAAAAACTATGGAACAACACCAATTAATTATCATAGGTTCTGGACCTGCAGGATACACATCTGCGGTATATGCAGCCAGAGCTAACTTAAAACCGACACTAATCACTGGTTTAGAAGTTGGTGGACAACTGACAACAACTACTGAAGTTGAAAATTGGCCAGGAGATTTTGAAGATCTTCAAGGTCCTGATTTAATGATTAGAATGCAAAAGCATGCAGAGAAATACAACGTAAATATAGTGAATGACTATGTTAAAGACGTTGATTTCTCAGATAGACCTCTCATTTTAAATGGAGAGAAAACATCATATTCAGCGCAAGCAATAATCATTGCTACTGGCGCTTCTGCGAAATATCTTGGTTTAGAGTCAGAAAAACAATTTCTTGGTCGTGGTGTAAGCGCATGCGCAACTTGTGATGGTTTCTTCTATAAAGATCAAGAGGTAGCAGTAGTTGGTGGTGGTAACACTGCTGTTGAAGAAGCTTTGTACTTAAGCAACATATGCTCTAAGGTGCACTTAATACACAGACGAGATGAATTTAGAGCAGAAAAAATACTACAAGATAGGTTATACAAGAAAGTAGATGAGGGAAAAATTAGTTTAATCCTTAATGCAAACTTAGATGAGGTAACAGGCGAAGACTTTGTAACCGGCATTAATGTGAAGCATAATGACGGTCAAATGACCAGTCTCGCACTCTCAGGTGTATTTATAGCTATTGGGCACAAACCAAACACAGATATTTTTGAGAATCATCTAGAGATGACTGACGGTTACATTGTAACTAAATCTGGTTTTAATTCTGGGGCTACCTCAACTTCTGTACCTGGTGTATTTGCTGCAGGGGATGTTGCGGATTATACCTATAGACAAGCAATTACAAGCGCTGGTTTTGGTTGTATGGCAGCCTTGGACGCGGAAGTATTTCTTGATAGTTAATTAAAGTGTTTTTATGGACCCACCATCGCAAGTGATGGTTTCTCCAACAGTATAAGCACCAGCCCTGGAGCATAAATAAATGCATAAACCTGCAATATCCTCAGGTGTGCCAATCCTTTTTCTTGGAACTGAATCTGCTATTAAGCTGTAATCAAAATTTACGGCTTTGCCTAACATGTGACTATCAAAAGGTCCTGGAGCAATAGCATTAACAATAATATTTTTAGAAACTAGTGTTTTAGCAAGATGTCTTGTTAAATGAATAATTCCTGATTTAGAGGCTGTATATGAATAAGTCTCCATAAAAGGAACATGCAAGCCGTCAATGGATGCAATATTGACCACACGAGATGGATTGTCAGATGTACCCTTTTTCTCCAGTAAAGATGTTAGTTGCTGGGTTAAGAAAAAGGGAGATTTTAAGTTTAAATCAACTACTTTATCCCAACCTGATTCTGGAAATTGATCATATGGAGCACCCCATGCTGCACCAGCATTATTGATTAAAAAATCAATTCCATTAGGTTCTTGCTCATTTAGATAATCAACAAGCTTCATAACACCATCTAAGTTAGATAAATCTACTGCAAAGGGTATGCAATCTACTCCAAATTTATCGGATAATTCTACAGCTTTTGCAATAAGTGCTTCTTCTTTTCTTGCAGTTATATAGACCTTAGATCCGTTAGCTAAGAAGCCAGAGGAAAGCATTTCGCCAATACCTCTTGAGCCACCTGTAACAACTGCTACTTTGCCTTTGACACTAAATAAATTGTTTATCTCTAGAGTCATAAAGAACTAACATAATAAGCTGCGGCAATAACACCACAAATGATTACTATAAAAGCTACAAGAGCATCTGAGGATGAGTTGTTCTTTTCCTCTTCTGAGTTATAAAATGGATCGTCATTCATTGTTTAATTCCTTTTTTGCAATAATAGGGTTCGCGTACTGAGACATTATATCTTCTAACTCATCGTTCGTCATTGAAGAAAGCATATCGTTGAAATATTTACTAGCGCTTGGGAATTCATCATCGTTTACCGTCTCATATAATGCTTGATAGGCATAAATATTTGTATCCCAAATTTTAAAATTATTTATGATGCTTTTATCTATTTCATTGGCTAATTCTTCTGGTGAAAAAGTTCCAAGCACAGGTGGGCAAAAAGTTAAGTGCACCCTACCCTTAGGCATCATCACTCCTTTAAAGATATGAGATATATCGTCGTTTTTTGATTTCGTATCGTTACTAAGCGATTGTTTTGTTTTCTCAGCAGCTAAAGGATCTATTTCATAAGAAATTGAACAAGGAATAATATTGAAGTGTTTTGAAATATCTTCAAAAGCACATTTTTTTCTAAGGGCGATATGAAGCATTTTAAGGACAGCCGGATCAGTTTTATCAAGGCCATCTTTTGATCTGCCTTGTTTCTGTGCTATCCATACACTCTCATTAGCAGACAACCTTTGTGCTATAAAATCTGATGCTTTAAAGAGATTCATATAAATCTCTTTCTTGGAATCTCCAGATCTAGCAATAACAAAACTTTTATTTAATCGCAGCAAATCACCCATCCATTTGATGCTTACAAGGTTGTCTCCAATGGCATTGTAAGTAGTATCCATGCCTATAGAATCAATAGCATGGTTGCATAGAGCTGAGTCGAGCGTTATATCTCTGTGATTGCCAATGAATAAATAGGGTTTGTTTTTATCAAGCTTATTTAAGCCTTCCGTGGTGAAATCAGTGATTGTCTGTTTAACAACTGAAGCCAACACTGCTTTAACCTGTTGTTGAAAATCTTTGATTGTATGTAGTTTTTTTATTTTAGATTTAAATAAATGCATAGCCAGAAAACTGGATCCGGGAATAGATAAAAACTTCGAAGTTGATTTATTAAGATTAGATTTCACAAAAGATAAGAAATCATTATCTGAAAGAAGCTCAAGAAGAACTTTATTTACTTCATCATCTTTATATGGCTCTATACGTATCACTGTATTAACTATAAAATTTACCTATGGATGATAAAACAACAATTAAAAATATCGTAATCTTTTTTGGAATAATTGGCATTGTAGTCTTTGTTTTATTGATAGGCGCAATGCTCTACTAACCTGGTGGCCAATTTAGACTTCTGCCCCCAAGCAAATGCACATGTATATGAAATACACTTTGACCTGCCTTGGCACCATTATTGATTATTAAACGGTAGTTATCATCAAGCCCCTGTTCATTTGCAATTGCTTTTGAAACAAGAAGCAAATGACCTAGCATCTCCTTATCATCGGGTTCAGCATCTGATACCTTCTCAACAGGTTTCTTTGGAATTATTAATATATGTATGGGTGCTTGTGGGTTGATATCTTTTATGGCAAAACACACTTCGTCTTCAAAAAGAATATCTCCTGGGATTTGACCATCGAGGATCTTAGTAAATATTGATTTAGCCATCAGATTATGAACCTTAATAGACGAACGAACAGATATACACAGGCTATTGTTAATACAACTGCAAAAAATTTTATGGTTAAGTCTTTGAAGAAATTTTTTTCTTTTATTTTTGAAAAGTAGCTTAAAAGCAATACCACGAGTATGACTAAAAGAACTAAGCTTAGAAGACCTAACATACTAGAATAAACTTCCTATATATTCCCATAATATGACAAGGAGCACTAAACCACTAGCCCAAACTGTGCATGCTATTAAATCAAAGAACAAGAAAGTCCTGTAATTTAACCTAAATGTACCAACAAAAAATGGTGCAAAAGGTCTAATGCTTGGAGTCATCCTGCCTAGCAAAATAGCACCAAACTTGTATTTATCAAACCAGGTTTTTGTTTTCTCAACTTGTTTTGTTCGTTTTTTAAATATATTCCATTTGAGCATCTTTGATCCAAAAATTCTTCCCATTAAATAACTAGATTGATCGCCGATAAATGCACCAATATATGCAAAAGCAGTTAAAACATAGATAGTAGAAATGCCTTCTAGGTAGAGAAATACCGCCATCAGGTACAACAATAAGCTTGGGAAAAAGAAACCACTGATAACAAAGGATTCAAGGAAGCCTAAAATTGTCAGTATTAAAGGTGCTATTAGGGGGTTTTTAAAGCTAAATATTTGGAGTTGCGTTAACCAATCTATTCTTTTTTTTTAAAGACCTCTTCCATACTGACAATCTTAAAATTTTGATTGTCAGGTTGGTTGTAGCCATCCTGGACTACCAAAATACCATTGGGTGCATAATTACCAATAGAAACACTAGTTACATCTATGCCATCGGTATCAGAAACATTATCAACTCTGAAAGAATCAATGTATGTGAAGGGGTATTCTCTATTATAAATATTAAATTTGCTGTCGCCTTGAGAGGATAAAATTATATAACCAGTTGCAGCATCTACCTTATAAATAGCTACTCCTTCTGGATCTCCACCAATATTGCCATCTCTTGAGTCTATAACTTTAACCAGTTTTTGGTCTTCAGCATTGTAGGTTTTAAGGAATCCTCGTGCGCCTTCGCGTGATATATGAATATACTTATTTTCATCATCAAAAACACAACCTTCCGCTTCATTACCTAGTAGTGGGACATTATCTTCATCAGCAGTGATATCAAAGGTATTGATTATCTTTCTTTGAGTTAGATCCCAATATTGAACTCTTACGTCTTCTTCTTCTGTTAAAGCAGCTACAGGAGTACCATTAATGACTCCCATACAAATTCCATATATATCCATCCCTGCTTCAAGGTGGTAGTGTTTTAGCTCTTCTGAAAAAGCATTATCAGGGTTGTTTTCAAAGTATTGATAAATACCCTCTGTTGGAAATATCCAGTAGTCTAGTGTGCTATTAGATCTGTTTGATGAAACTAGGTGTAATTCATCGTCAATTACTCTTAAATCAACGTTATTAATATTACCTAGGTTCTGATAACTTAAGACATTACCGTTCAAGTCATACACATATATACCTGATTTTTTATCTGTACCAAAGATTAATGAGTTGGCTGTGTTGTCTAAATTAATCCATATAGCTGGATCATCAGCAGCATCATCATTGGTTATTACTGGCTCTGTTTCTGCTAAATAACTAACAGTTGTGTAGTTATCATCATTAGAGGTTGAACATCCAAATAGAATTAACCCTGCTATTAACAGGGTTAATTTCTTAACTGGATTATTAAAAACTGTATCTGGCACCAAAGTTAACTGTGGAACCATATTCATCGTACTGAGATAGTCTTGTTTTATATCCCCAATAATAGTATTCAGGTTCATCATTGATGTTAACTAATTCAAAATTAAATGTAAGTTGATCACTATATCTGTATTTAGCAGTAAAATCTACTTGCATAAAATCTTCTGTAAATCTTGAATAATCTAATGAATTTAGTGAAGCATCTTCATCTTGTGACAATACGTCTAAATAATCAGATCTGTAGTTTGCAGCCAATCTTACATCAAATTTGCCTTTATCATAGCCAAAGCTTAAATTTGCATTTTGTTCAGAAAGCTTTCTAAAGGGAATTCTTTCTGTTGTGTCGAATGGACTTTCATTTTCTCCTTCTGTGCTTGTGTAATTTGCTGATACGAAGAATCCAGGTAGATTTTCTAGTTCATATTGAAAGTTTATTTCCATACCATTAAGTTCGCCTTCATCAGCATTAACATAAGATACATACTCATCTAGCATTATGCCTTGATAAGAAACATCTTCTCTAAGAACTTTGTACACATCGTTCTTGATGTATTTAGTGAAGAAATTTATACCCACATAAGAGAAGTCTGAAAAATAATATTCAAGCCCAAAATCATAATTTGTGGCTTCCATTGGTTTTAAGTCAGGGTTACCAACTTCTGCTTTTGCCTCGTCTATCTCACCATCATCCTCTTCTATCTCAACCATTGTTCTAAAGGCTGAGGCTGTAAATTTTGGTCTTGATAGTGCGCTCCAGCGTGCGGCACGGAATATTAAGTTATCATCAAGTTGTAACTTATATGTAAAATTAGGAGCAAAAAATTCATGTCTACCAGATGCTATTTGTGGTACCACACACACATCATCTGCAAAAGATCCAGCACAGGCATATCCGCCAACACCATCTTCATTTAATGATGCATCATTTCCTAAGGTTTCTGTATCTGTAATTTCATATCTAAAGCCTAGAATTATTGTTGCTACTTCGCCTCTAAATGTATTCATGTAATAAATAGATGTTACGTCTTCATTTGTAATGAAATCTTCAGCAAAGCTTGCATATCTAGAGCTATCTTCAGAAATCTCCATAGTATCTAGCAGGTTCTCTAAATTTCTTACTGCTGATGGGCCAGCAGAAGTAAAAAATGGATTTGGTAGTCTCCAAGCAGCCGGGCCAGTTGGATTTAAATCAGCAAGTGTATAATCACCTTCCCAAAATGAATTATCAATTTGAACATTTTTTTCTCTTTCAGATGATTTGAATCCAAACTTTTCTGTTGCATCAAAACCAAACCTTACAAGATCTCTAGTAAAATCTAATTTAAAGGCATTAATGGTATCTTCACTGACTGCTTTTTCAAATTCAACTTCATCTAATTCATAATTGCTTAAATCAAATGCAGCATTTATACCTGGTACGCTAGGATTCCACATAAATACCGGTGTTTGAGGATTGGACCAGTCTATTTCTGCTACCCAGTCATCATAAACACCATCAAGGTCAATACATTCGTCTCTATCTGCTCTGATTTCACATCTAAATGTTGCATCTGCGTTATCAGTATCATTCTCTTCAGCAAAAGAATAAGAGTAGTCAAAATCAACATTAAATACATTGCCTCTAAAATCTAATTCTGTTGAACCGCCAAAACTAATTGCTTGGAGAGTTCTGGTTTCAATCCTTTGTCTTGTTTCTACATCATGTCTAACTCTATCGTAGCGAGCTGATGATGAACCCATACTCACCATGTCTAGCTTGCCATATTCATCCTTAAATCTGAGTTCATCATCTTGATAATCATTGTGAAGGGCTCGTATATATATTTGAGTTGAATCATTGAGTAAGAAGCTCATTTCTCCACTAAAACCAAGCCTTTGTCTTGTTAAATCATAATATCTTTGCTCGTAATCATCATTCATGAACCAGACGTTATTTTCTGGTTCCCATCCAAAACCAGTTTCATTATTGTTGGCAATTGTTTGTCTTGATTGGTAGTTCATGCCTACTGAATAAGCAAAATCACTAGACACTTTCCTACCAGTAGTAAATGACATTCTTGGGTTATTTGAAGATTCAGTTAGTTCATTCCAAGATGATTCAATTTTTAATCGATTGTAAGAACCATCTATATCAAGTGGGTTCAAAGTCTTAAAATCTATCCTTCCCCCTATAGAATCTGCATCTTGGTCAGGCGTTAGGGTTTTAGAAACTGTGATTGAGGATAATAGATCTGTTGATAATCCGTCTAATAGTACAGCTCTATTATTTTCAGGAGCAGCTAACATTGCTCCATTAAAAGCAAAGCTATTCAGCTCTGGACTCATCCCTCTGATAACTATGTAACGACCCTCCCCTTGATCATTTTCTACACTTATTCCTGATAACCTTCTGACTGCTTCAGCAGCTGTTGTGTCAGGGAACTGTCCCAGACCATCTGAGTCAACAACTGATATGATGCTATCAGAGTCTTGTTGCTTTTTAAGAGCTGACTTTAAACCAGCTTTTTGTCCGATTGAAACAACCTCTTCGATATCATCATTAGCCTCTTGGCTAAAAATAAAGGAAGTAAGTATTGTTAGAAGTAAAATATATTTTTTCATAAAGAATCCTCATAAAAAAAATACTATTTATTGTATGAAACAATAGTGTGACAAATTAAAGATTAGTATGTGAATAAATTTAGAAATATTTCTAAGAATATGATGGATAGTAAGGCACCAGCAGGGAGTGTAATAATCCATGATAGAAAGATTGAATTCACACTTCTGACATTAATTGTTGAAATACCTTCTACTAAACCTATGCCAATTACTGCTCCAACAAGTGTATGAGTTGTAGAGACAGGCATATCAAGTTGCGATGCAAGCACAACGGTTAAAGCAGCAGCTAATTGCGCAGCAAAACCCTTGCTAGGAGTTAACTTAACAATTTTTTCACCAATAGTTTTCATCACTCTATATCCCAGAGTTGCAAGTCCAATCACGATACCAGCTGCACCTAAGAAGAGAATCCAAAGCGGTGTTTCTGGCGATACAGCATTACCTAAAATTTGATTGGTTGCTTGATGAATGGCTGCTAACGGACCAATAGCATTAGCTACATCATTGGAGCCGTGTGCAAAGGCTACAGCACAAGAAGTAAATACCATTAAATAGGCAAATTGTGATTCTTGTGAGCCGCTGGTATTTGATAATCTTGCTCTTGAAAAAATATAAAATATTGCAGTAAATACTAATGCGGCAATAGCCGAGTAAAAAGCACTATCTCCAAAAGTTAATATCAAATCTTGCTGTTTAAATATATTTTTTAACCCTTTAGTAACCGTAATAAGAGCAACAGCAAAACCAGCAAGAAAAACAAAGAAATTGATGATTAAAAGTCTGTATTTAGTATTCTCTTTAAGAATTAGCTCTTTACATATGTAGTAAAACAAAGCTGCCACAATGGCCGAAGATAGTGGTGATGTGATCCAAGACAGACCAATATTACCAACAACAGACCAATTAACTTTATCAAAGCCTAAGGCATATATTCCAAAACCTACAATTGCTCCAACAATAGTATGTGTCGTTGAGACAGGCCAGCCTCGTAGACTTGCAATTAATAACCAGGTTCCAGCTGCAAATAAGGCTGAAATCATGCCATAGATCAGTATTTCTAGATTAGCGTCAAATAATGCTGGATCAATCACACCTTTCCGGATTGTCTGTGTAACACCACCACCAGCTAAAAAAGCGCCTAGAAACTCAAATATAGCAGCAATTAAAACTGCCTGTTTAATAGTTAGTACTTTACTGCCAACAGAAGTTCCCATAGCGTTAGCAACATCGTTAGCTCCAACTCCATAAGCGGCAAAAAATCCAAGCATAGCAGCAGATATAAGAATTAAAGGGATACCGTAAATTGTTAACTCAACCATTATGCAAATAAAAATGTAATCTCTGCTATACTATAGCCTCTTTTTTTCGAAATTTACATGAACATAATTGAATATAATTTTGAACATTACAAATCTCTTGCGCCGAATTTATATCGTAAAGAAAAATATAATCTTCAAGTTGAGCTTTTAAAGCTTCAAGAAGATGTCATTAAGAATAAAAGACAGATTGCATTATGTTTTGAAGGAAGAGACACTGCTGGCAAATCATCAACTATTAATTTTTTCTCTGAACATTTAATTCCTTCTAATTTTGATTATGTTCATTTAGGAATCCCGACATCTTATGAAAAGAGAAATTGGTTCAGAAGATGGTCTAAACATTTACCCAAAGCAGGAAAAATTGTGTTGTTTGATAGATCTTGGTACACCAGAGCTTTAATAGAACCAACACTTGGTTACTGCACAAAACTTCAATATGAAGATTTTATGAATAAGGTCAATGACTGGGAGAAAAAACTTATAAAAAATGGTACTGAGATTGTTAAATTTTATTTTTCTATCGATAAAGAGCAGCAAAAAAGACGAATAAGTGCACGAAAAAATAGCAAACTAAAGTACTGGAAACTTTCAGAATCTGACAAATTAATGGTTAATCAATGGGATGTATTCACACTTTATAAGAATCAAATGTTTGAAATCACTTCTACAGATATAGCTCCATGGATCATTATCAATGCCAACAACAAAATGATTGCTCGGCTAAGTGCCTTGAGATACATCTTAAATACTCTTGATTATGAGGGCAAAGTAACACTTGAACCACCACAATGGGGTGAGGATTTAGGAAATTACTCATGCTTTATTGAAGGTGTATTATTCGATAATTTAACTTATGAGCAATATAAAATACTTTCACCCTTCTCTGATTAATTAATGAATATTGCAATTGTTGATATTGGTTCAAATGCTATCAAATATAAAATTTTTGATAGCGATAACCTAGAACTTAAAGATTATTATCGGGAGCCACTAAGATTAGGACGAGACGTTTTTACTAATGGGTATTTATCTGATCACAATTGCGATAAGCTCTACTCCCTCTTAAATAGATACAAAGATATATTTCAAAAACAGGGAATTACTACAACCCATTTTATTGCTACTTCAGCCTTAAGAGATGCAAAAAACAACAAGAATATTATTAAAGAACTCAAAGATCAGGGCATAGATGTAAAAGTAATCTCTGGTGATATCGAGGCATCACTATTAAAAAATTATGATTTTAGATACGAAACCGAAGCCATTATAGATATAGGTGGCGGTAGTTTAGAGTTATGTGTAAAACAAGGGGATTTATATACAGCTAAGTCATTTCAATTAGGGGCTGTTAGGCTATTAAGTTACAGTCAAGCAGCACAAGCTAAAGCATTTCAAGAGCTTGGTGCATGGCTTGAGCAATTTAGCTCAATAGAATCGTTAGTAGGTTTAGGTGGTAATTTAAGAGCATTAATGCAGGCGAATAAAATTTCAAGTGAATTTGATACTAAATTATTTGATTCTTATGTTCAAAAGTATATTTCACTGCCCAATGATCAATTAATAAATGAATTCAATATACCTGAAGATAGAATTGATATTATTCCAAACGCATTAAATGTATACAGTTACATAATCAAGGAAACTAAAGCTAAAGTAATATCAAATTCGTTTTGGAGCATTTCTGACGGATTAGCACAGAAACTTATTCGAGAGGAATTTTAAACCCAATAGAGTCACCCAAAAGACGAGCTCTTCCAGATTTAAATATTGAAGTAGAAATATTGATATCAAAAGCATTATCAATAAGGGTTATTTTTCCAATATAGTCATTGTCATTATTAAATAACTCCGCAAAGTAGATATCCCTGTCACAATTTATTATTCCCAGCAGCGAATCACTAAATGATTCATTTGTTATGATTACGGCTCCCTTAATTTCAACACACTGTGCTGAAATAAATAAGGCATTGTCTATCGTTGTTGTAATGGTAAATTCACCTAACTCCGAAGTGTTATATAGGTAATTAATTTCAGCCTCTTGAATATTAAATGTAGCATTTGCTATCGAGGCAAATGGAGCCAGAATCTTAGCAGAACCAATAAACTTATCTGTAGTTGAAATTAATAACTTCAGATCTGTAAATGTGAATGAACTACTAAGCTGAAATGTGCCTAAATCGTATTCATTTATATAAACATCTTCAATATTGCTTTCTAGAATGGTTCCCTCAGCATAGCTGTATTCAAATTGGTAA
>OZSS01000234.1_pt1 | contig 25758 bp, 27 predicted proteins | sample 1779911 | NCBI WGS metagenome assembly OZSS01 (sample SAMEA2603589, study PRJEB24840) | metagenome | biome: Water; feature: Photic zone; material: Seawater sample | place: Mediterranean Sea | collected 2013-11-12 | depth 10 m
CAATAAGATCTTTATCCGGGTACGAATCAAAACCAGATAGAGAATCTAACTTTTTTTTAAGAGGAGGATTGGCTTGACACAAAAAGTACCAACTAGTTCTTCATCAACTTTTTGAAATAAATTCGGGAGGCTTGATTGACCCGCGGAGCTAATAATATCGAGGATAAAATCGTCGGAATTGCCATGAGTCCAAAAGCGATATCTAAAAAGTTAATCACCAAGTCCATCTTAACTAAGGCGGAAAGTACAATTGTGGACAAATAAAACCCAAGTACGGGCAAGCGTGCTTTGGACCCAAAAAGAAAACACCCGCACTTGACCACATAGTAGGAAAAACCAATCATCGAGGAGAAACTCAAAAAAAGTACTGCGACCAGCAGAAGATACGGACCCGTTCCAGGTAAAGCACTTTCAAATGCTGAAGTGGTCAAAAGCACCCCGTCCTTTTCTGCCGATTGCCAGGAATCAGTAACCAAAAGAACCAAGCCCGTGAGGGTACACATCAGCAAAGTATCAACCACCGGCCCCCACATTGCAACCAGTCCCTCGCGGATCGGCTCCTTGGTCTTAGCGGCTCCGTGAGCCATTGCTTCCGTACCCATCCCCGCCTCATTTGAAAAAGCGGCCCGGCGAACCCCGGTCACAATCACCATTCCCAGTGCCCCACCCGCCACCGCCTTCCCGGTAAAGGCGTCCGATAAAATCACCGCAAAGGCAGGAAGAATACGTTCGGCATAAAGAATGAGAATGAAGAGCGAAGCCCCGGTGTGTAAAAGAATCATTAGGGGGACCAGACGGGCTGCCACCGATCCAATTCGGCGAATTCCTCCAACCACGACCAGACCCACGAGGGTAGCAAGTAGAAGTCCGAATAAAGCATTTCCGGTCTGGACCGTGGTCTCGGAACCCACGAACCAGCCCTTTGGTTCAAAAAACATCGAGCGTACAATCTGGGTGAGTTGATTGGATTGCAAAAGAGGCAGGCATCCAAACATGCCGCAAGCGGCAAAAAAGAGACCCAGTGGTTTCCACTTTTCGCCGAGACCTTCCCGAATGAAATACATCGGCCCGCCCTGCTCCACTCCATTCTCATCCTTTCCTCGGTACATCACCGCCAGGGAACAGGTGTAGAATTTCGTGGCCATACCCAACAGGGCACAAACCCACATCCAAAAGATTGCCCCAGGTCCACCTTGGGTAACCGCAAGGGCAACTCCGGCCACATTCCCCATCCCAACGGTCCCGGACAAGGCACTGCAAAGAGCCCGAAAATGAGAAACTTCACCGGGTGCATCTTTTTCTTGGTGTCTCCCCAAAAGCAAAGCCAAACCATGTCCCAGGTGACGGAAGGGTGAAGAACGTGAAAAGACTGCGAAGAACAGTCCCCCTTTTAGGAGAAAGAAAAGGAGATAACGAAGATTCAAAGGGCGGAGCTGGTGGTGACTTACGGCGAAGAACAGTCCCCCTCCAAGAAGCAGGTATAGAAGATTGCCCCAGAGCCATCCGGAAAAACTGGAAAGTAGATCGGCCATATTCCTTTAGCCTGTCAATTTTTTTGCGTCGGTCACGCCATAAATCTTTTTCTTGCTTGAGGAGAAGGCAAACAGGGGTTCAATTAAATCTATGATTTCAACCTTATCCGAAAATGGCCCGAAAAATGTCCTGGGTGAAGCTTTACATCCTTGTTGCAACCGATCCAAAACGGGTTGGTTCCGAAACGGAACTTGTGAGACCGAAGCCAGCGATGGGGGCAGGCATGTTATTTGTGCCCACATGTCTGATGAGTTCCTCGCCTTTAGTCAGGCCATGGGAAATGATCTTTCTTCCCCTCGACCCGAGTACAGTTTCCCGGGTCTCAAGAGTGGAGACTGTTGGTGCCTTTGCGCTGCCCGCTGGCAAGAAGCTCTGGAGGCAGGAGTCGCTCCGATGGTAAAACTTGAAGCTTGTGAGCAAACCGCTCTGGAAATTGTTGATCTCCAAGACCTCAAAGATCACCAAATTAAATCTTAATTCCGCTCCCCCATCCCTGAAGTAAGGGTTTTATTCCCTTGATTTTTATGTTTTTAGAAAAAAGCGTTTGCGGGCATCGCCCTTTACGGTCAGAAAGATTCTTTGAAAGTGGTTGAATTGTATGCCAATTATTAAAAATGAGATATGGTATCGAATTAAAGATGGGGACGCCTCCGCCTTTGGTGAATTGTATGATGGTTTTGCCGGTGCTATGTTTTCGCTTTCTCTGGAAATCCTCGGGGATCGATGGGAAGCAGAAGAAGTAATACAGGATGTATTCTCATATCTTTGGCGAAAGCCGGAATCTTTTGCTCCCAACAAAGGGAAATTCAGTAGTTGGTTATTGGTCATTACCCGAAATCGAAGTATTGACCGCTACCGATCTCGAAAACGCCGGCTTGATCGTGGAGAATCGGATGAAACTTTGGCTCAAAAACCTGATTTCAACTTGGTGGATGGGGCCGAAGGAGCAACTCAAAGTGATGAGCGGTCCCACTTGAGATCCGCTTTTAAAGATTTACCAGAAGAACAAAGGAAGGTTTTAGAGCTTTCCTATTTTAAAGGATTAAATCATGTGGAAATTTCCGATCTTTTAGGCCTTTCACTCGGCACCGTAAAGTCACGTATCCGGCTTGGTATCGAAAAGTTACGCAACTCCCTGACCAACCTCCGAATTTAAAAATAGATCATGAAATTTAGATACCTATCTGAATCATACAAATGGAAAAGCTCGGTTCTCGGCTTGAGAATTTCGCTTCTAGACATTAAATAAAAAACTTTTGTTTTGCAATCCCTCAAACAACAGGCGCTCGATTATACTTTAGGAGTTCTTCCCAAAGAGGAATCCTTGTTATTCGAGGCACTCATTGAGGAAGATGAAGAAGCTCAAGGTGTTTTAACGGAGGCTCTCGATGATTTCGCTTCCCTCTCTTTGACTGCAAAGCCTACCATCCTTGGTCACGAGGTTCGTAAGCGTGTCATTGAACATAGCCAACCCAAAATAAATTTGGATCCATTCCTTGGGAGCAAGGAGATCGAAACCCTAAGGGATACCTTTTCATCTTTCTCCGATCGCTATACGGGTGGAGGTGGCAGCGTGGATATGTCAGACTTAAAAAACCCTGCCATGAAAGACGATATCCTTTCCAATTATGAGAACCTCATCCGATTACTTCCGCTCGTATCCGGAGATTCTCGTGCAGCATCGGGTGATTTTTCAGAATTGCAAAATCAATTACGCTCCCACGATTCATTCACTCAAAGTGTCCACAAGACACTGGATCATGGACTGCAAGGGGAATCTCCTGCCTCGCGTTCCGTGCTTCGGAGTGCTCTGTCATCCATGCCCTCCCTTGCTTTCTTCTCCGACCGTCTCAGGGCAGACCAAGCCACGGTTGGGGACGCCCGCAGACTTTTTTATCTTTGTCGAGATCAATTGAAGATTATGCGTGCATCCTTTCGCGACCTGGACTCCGAAAGATTGATTGAAGACGAAAAATTAAGATACCATGGGGCTGGTTTATTACGCACCAAATGGTGGGGAGCGGAGCATGCTTACTTTTCTTCCAATGGAAAGGTCCGTTGTGGACATTTCTTTGACGGACCCATCACGGAAAGATGTGTGGAGTTTGCGGAATACGATGCCAATATGTACTGTTTGGCAAATTTGCTAGCTCCTCGTTCCGCGGATGGCGAATTTCACTTGGAACTTCTTAAAGATACGGTCCCAGGCTGTACCCTTGCAGTTACCAGTGCCAAGATGAGTGAGAATAATTTTAAATCATTGGCTTCCGTAATTGACCGGAAAACCATTGTCGGAAAAGGCCTCGAGCAAGATATTTTCCTCTGGGATCTGATTGAGGACTCCATGGTTCGAGGCCACAAAAATGATTCCATCAAAGAACTACGTGAGCAAATGACTTACGGGTACAATCGAATGAAGGATACGACCTACTTATGGTTCGCTTGGCCCGCGATTCCGAACGCCCAATAAGGTGCGGAGGCTTCCACCTGGAAGCCCTTGCAATAATGTATTAAATGGGGGTCTTGATTGGGTTCCTCGAAACCCTGGCAGGAGAAGAGTTCACCCTGATAATCGGCCTGATCTAGGCACACCGCGTCGTAGGGACGGTGTCGAACCTGGGCACTCGAGAGTTTTCCACGGTATGTTTGCTTTGACCAAAACCGGTAACGTTCCAGAAGGAAATAATTCAGGGTTCCCGCCTTTGCCATTTCCCCCTCCATTTGCATCGCTGGACTGGAGGAAGAAATACTTCCCTTGATTCCCCCCCGCTTTAATTTGGTCTCAGAAGCATATTCAATGAAGTCATTCTTTTGGTTATAATCGATCGATGCATAACGGTAATTAAGTCCGTACAACAAGCGGGCCCCTACTACGGCGAGTAAATCGGAGGAATCCAGGGAAAAAAACCACACCCCTCTCCTACCGGCATGATCCCGTACATAAGTTCGTAGGTTAAGTTCACTGAAATCCCTCCAGGGTATTTGCACAAACGGCTTGATCTGAAGTTCACTCAGGCGAAAGCCAACAACACTCAACCAGGCCTCACCTTCGAACAAATCGATTTCTAAACTTTTTGGAATGGTTGACTCCAGCGACTCTTTCGAAACCGGCCAGTGGAGGAAGAGTAAATTCTCCCATTTTTGAGTCATGAAAGAATGAAGAAACTTTTGAAACATTTCTTTACCCGAAAATTTCTTCCAACTTCGTCCTTCGGAAATCGAATATCTTTTTCAATATCCTTCTCACGAACAAGGAATGAGCAATTTTGCCGAATGGACCAAATGGGATTTGATACTTGATTTCATCAGTCATTTTGGTTCCCCCCTCCACTTCTTCTAAACGGTGGGTATGCAACCAAAGTTTGTAGGGACCAACCCGTTGCTCGTCCATAAAAGAGAAACCGTCCACAACATATTTGATTTCCGTAAGCCAAGGGGTCCAACCAAGTACAGGGATTTTCACCCGGTATTCAAGGAGAAGGCCGGGATATATCTTTTCGGGGAATTCCCCTAGAATCCGAAAGGCCATTTCTGGAGGGGTGATTTGATTTAAATTTTGGGGAACCGAAACAAATTCCCACAATGTTTCTCGGTCTACCCCTAAAGTTTGATTTTGAACGATGCTATACACAGTTTCATTTATAGTGAAAATTAGTCGCAGGGGCAACCTCCCCTTGACCCCCTTGAGCGAAGCAATTATCAAGAAAGGATGATCAAATCATCTTCCCTTCTCCTAATCCTGCTTTCCACCCTTCCCCAGATTTTACTTGGACAGGAAGGAATGTCAGAATTGGCCGGTATTCGGTTTGCCTATGAAAATTCTTCCGAGCGGGAAATTAAAGGCATCAATGCGGATATTGCTTATGACCAGTGGGAGATCCGGGCACCATTCTTCTATTCCCAAAAAGATGATTGGACCATCGCTGCAGGAATTCGCTACCAATCTACCAAGCTTGATATTTCCAACCCCATTGCTTACCCCTTTCTCGAGGATCAATTGCATTCCCTCGATCTTGCCCTTTTCTTAAGCAAAAAATTTTCGGAAAACATAGATTGGCTTCTTTTATTTAATCCTAACCTTGCCGGTGATTTTGAAAACACCGATGGGGACGCTTTTAATTACCTTACCATTGCCGGAATCAAATGGGAGCAAAAGGATAACCTCCAATGGATTTTTGGCGCAGTCTATACTACGGGTATCGCAGACGATTTATTATTTCCCGCCCTTGGCTTCATCTGGGAACCATCCGCACGGTCCACTTTAGTCTTTGCGGGTCCAATTATTCGATACAATTATGAACTATCTGAGCGCTGGGATTTAAACCTCGGAGGTCAATTCACCGGAAATCGCTGGCACACAGAAGCACTTTATGGAGGTAATCTGGAAAAACGGGACTTTCGCTTTCGTTCCTATCGACTCTTTGCAAACCTCCAATATAACTTGGGCGAAAAGCACGCAATCTTCGCCGGTGCCGGCTTTGATTTTGCGGGTGAAGTAGAATTAGAAACTCCGACCAGTCGAGACGAAAGAGATGTGGAGAATGGTGGAAACCTGGAAATCGGGTACCAGTTCAAATTCTAAGAATGGAGTCTGCAGCTTCCCAACCGGAAAGGGCGGCATTTTCAATTCTCTCACCTCCGAATCCATCACCGGCCAAGGTAAGGTTTTCTTCCGAGCCATGCCAATGACTCGCACCAAAAGTGACAATTGGCTTGGCAAACCCCCAGCGGTGAGAGGACCAGGATTTGATCCTGGCCTTCAAACAATCCTCCGCAACTGAAACCAAATAAGGAATCCGGTCTTCATCCGGTGATTCCCAGTGCTTCTGGCTATACTCATCCGAGGCATGAATCGTACAGGCAGGAATCGGAGAAATTCCTTTTACTTGATTATCGGAGAGCCAATCTATCTCTGCAACGGGATGGGTGATGGTTCCTGGAGCCAAAAGGCTGGATGGTTGATCTAAAATGCCAAGTACTGCCAGGCAACGGGTATGACGGATGGCACCGAGTCGCTCCATCGTCTCTGGATCGAGTTGGTAATCACTGCGGTCAAAAAGCTCAAGAAGTTGAACCGATGGCATGGTGATCACAAGATGTTCACACTCAAATTGGTTCCCATCTTTTTCCATGACAGTCCAGACACCATGATTCCTCTTGATGTGACTCACCAAGAATCCGGTTTCCACATCAAAAGACTGGGCCAGGGACTTAGCCGGTGCAGTGATACCATCCAGACCACGAAACCGGATTCGACCAGATAAATCCTCTCTTCCTGGAACCCGATCATACCATGGCAGCACCGTACCCTCTTGCTGCCATATGCCAACTAGGCTTTCCATTCTCGGATCTTGGACCGTGAAAAATTGGGCTCCATGGTCAATTCGGGCTCCCTCCATTCGCCGGGTTGCCATGCGCCCACCCACCCCACGACCTTTTTCGACAAGAGTGACGGAATGACCTTCCTGGGCTAACCTCCAAGCACAAACGCAACCTGAAATGCCTGCTCCGATAACAACTACTCTCATGCTAATAGCATAGGGATTTTTGGATGAATTAAAAGCTAATCGTAACTTCAAGGCTTGGAAGTTTATGGGGTAAGCTATAAGTTTGAAACTATGGCACTTCAAACCGAATTATTTCCCGGACCCGAAGCCCAAGCCTTCGATCTGCCCGATGCAAAAATTAATTATTGGCCCCGTTTTTTCTCGGCTAGTGAAGCAAATTTATTCTTGCGGTCACTGATTGAACAAATCCCATGGAAACAAAATAAAATAAGGTTTTACGGGAAGGAAAGTTTAGTTCCCCGTTTGGAATCCTGGCATGGGGAACCCGGAATCCGCTACGCCTATTCAGGGATTGAAATGGAAGCAAAACCTTGGACCCAAGATCTGCTCACCATAAAATCTGCCATCGAACAAGTTTCAAACACCACTTACAATTCAGTTCTGATCAATTATTATCGTGATGGTAAAGACCGGGTGGCCTGGCATAGTGATGACGAAAAAGAACTTGGCCGAAACCCGGTCATTGGATCGGTTAGTCTGGGAGCCCAAAGAAAATTTAAACTACGGCACAAGCAATTTAAAGAAAATGGCCTAAAGCATGACATCTTACTTCAAAATGGTAGCTTTTTATTGATGCACGGAGCCACCCAACACCATTGGATGCATGAAATCCCCAGAACTGCATTACCGATTGAGCCAAGGATAAACCTCACCTTTCGGGTAATCCGTGGATCATAGCATTAAAAAACCTTTGATTCCTTTTTCGTTGATTTACAATGGATGCGGTACATCCCATAATGTGATCTAGTTCCTTCTGCTCATCGCTATAATTTTTAAAATGAAGTTCTCTTTTTTTATTCTCGTTTGGATAACATCCATGATTCACTCATTTGGATACGAAGCTATGCACGAAAAGACCCCCGTCGGAACCATCAAGATACTGAATTTGCCTGAGAGAACCGCACTTGAGGCTTCTTCCAAGGTTTCTTACTTTGACGAGAATAACGGGCTCTTTCGTAAGCTCTTCCGGTATATCAGCGCCAATGATATTGCCATGACAACCCCGGTAGAAGCCGATATCACCCCCGGCAAAATGAGGTTTTTCGTGGGTGCTGAAGACCTTGAAAAGAAATTCACCGACTCCAATGAAGTTAAAATTAAATCTGTACCCACCATCAAGGTGGTCGCGATCGGAATCCGGGGCGGCTACACCAAAGCTCGCTTTCTGGAGAATGAAGAAAAATTATACCATTGGCTTTCAGAAAACCAAAAATTTGAAAAAGCGGGTGAAACCTACGGAGTTTATTGGAATGGACCTTTTGTACCTGGGCTTCTGAAACGCTCTGAAATTCACCTTCCCATCCAAAAAAAACAAAACCCAAAAAAGAAGAACCAAAAGTAAGTTATGAAATTATATCTTTCTATCCTTATCCCTATCTTAACTATGAGCCTATCCGCTTCCCCATCCCTCTATGAACATAAACTTAAATCCATTGACGGAGAAAGTACTTCGCTTTCGGATCACAAAGGGAAAGTAATCCTAATGGTGAATGTTGCCTCTCGCTGTGGTTTTACCCGGCAGTACAAGGGCTTAGAGGAGCTCTATAAACAATATAAAGATCAAGGCTTGGTCGTATGTGGTTTCCCCTGTAATCAATTCGGTGGACAAGAACCCGGATCAGAATCTGAAATCCTTTCCTTTTGTTCCTCCAAATTTGGGGTCACTTTTCCCATGTATTCTAAGATCGAAGTAAACGGACCGAACCGGCATCCGCTTTACGAGGCGATCATTGGGGACAAGGGGCCTCTCAAGGGAAATATTAAGTGGAACTTTGGTAAAATCCTGATTGGAAAAGATGGTCAACCCATCGAAAGATTTGGAAGCATGACTTCTCCATCCTCAAAAAAGTTGATCAAGGCAATCGAAGAAGCGATTGAAGGCTGATTCCCCTTTTGCTTGTAGCTTTGGATTTCTTGCCCTAGCTACCCTTTTCTTTGCATCCACCGGGTGCGTCAAAATGGAAATGAGGGGTGGAATGATTCCGTATATTGGCCTGGAAAAAAACCCTCCTGTTTCAAAAACGATCCGTGGAGAAACGGCTTGGTTGCGGGAAATCACCCAAGACTGGAACCAGTTCCGTGGACCCAACAGGAATGGGGACGCATCCAAACAAAACCCACCCCTTAATCTTTCCGTTGCTCCTGCATTGTGCTGGCAAGTAAGTTGCGGTGCCGGTCACTCCTCGATTGTAACCAAAGGGAATCTAATCCTAACCCTGGAACAACAAGGAAACTTCGAAGTTCTCGTAGCCCGAAACTTTGAGAATGGAAAAGTGGCTTGGCAGGTAAGTGAAAAAACCAGATGGGATGATATGATGAGCGGGGAAGGCCCTCGCTCGACTCCCACGATCTTCGGTGGAAAAGTATTTACTCTTTTTTCAAATGGAAGACTGATTTGTGTAGAGCTGAAGAATGGCAGGGTACTTTGGGATATTCAAACCATTGGTGAAGGCTTTGACTTTCCGGATTGGGGACTTGCTGGTGCACCCTTAATTTGGAAAGATTTGGTCATTCTTAACCTCGGTGGTGAGGATTCAGCCGTTCAGGCATTTTCCTCCCGTACTGGAGAATTAGTTTGGGCTTCAAAATTAACTGGCCGGGGTGTTTATCTCTCTCCCACCATAATCAAGTTGCATGGGGCAGAACACCTGATTGCAGCAGTTGAGGGAAAGGTTGTCGGGATCGATCCTGAAGACGGAGAGACATTATGGGAAAAACCATGGAAGATCTTTTTGAACAATGTCCAGATTGCCCAACCTGTCGCCTTATCCAACAACTCCCTGCTTCTAGCTGCAGGTTACGGGAAAGGAGCCGAGTGCTTCACCATTCAGCAAGGTTCGGGGTTGGCGAACTACACCGTCGAGTCGAACTGGAAATCGAAGAATTTAAAGGCCAAATTCTCCAATCCTGTATTCAAGAACGGATACCTTTATGGACTTAGTGAAAACCTTCTGGTCTGCCTGGAAGCTAAGTCCGGGAAACTCATGTGGCGCGGGAAAAAATATGGATACGGTCGGGTGCTGGCTTGCCATGATAAAATTTTGCTCCTCGGAAGCACTGGGGTTCTCTCGGTGATCGAGCTCAACCCTGATGCATTTCACGAAATTTATTCGGGCCCTTTGCTCAATGACGCAAGATGCTGGAATGGTCCAGCACTGGTAAATGGCTACCTAATTGCCCGCAACGGGGAACAGATGGCATGCTTTGACTTGGCAGCCAAACCCTAATTAAATCATTTTTTTAAAGCCAGAGAAGGAAAAGGGGTAAGTAGGTTTTTGCTCAAGCAAGCTAACAAGGATATTGCCTCAATATTGCCGGTTGTATGAGGCGAGGTTTCACTTTACCCAACGACGGGAATATCATCCCAGTTGGTAGTATAACCGGGCGTACGCATTTCCCGTCGCATTTGCCATTGCTTTCCAATTCCTTGTCCTCCCCAAAAAGCTCCACCCGCTCGGTATCGCTCGGCAACTTCTTCGACTGCATCCACGAATTCCCGACGGCGGGGATTTTGATGCTCCTCAAATAATAAGCCCTGGCGAAAAGAAGCCGGAGCCAAATCCAACAGGATCACGCCGGCCTTCTTGTAAGCAAAACCAGACCGGTAAATATTATGAAGCAAACGCTTCGCATTCTGTACAATCCGGATAGGATCATCGGTTGGCTCATCTAAGGCCAGAGTCCGTGCATTCGAATACTGGGCTTGGTCCTCCCGAAATCGATTGGTCATAATAAAGACCTGAAGACCTGCGGCCAAGGAGCCCTCACTACGAATTTTGCGGGTCGCACGGATGGCATAGTTGGCCACCGCTTCTTCCATTTCCTGAAAGTCGGCAACTGGCTTTCCAAAGGAACGGGAACAGCAAGTATTCTTTCGGGGAGAACTGACTTCCTCCATCTCCAAACAAGGTATTCCGCTAAGTTCACGCTGGGTGCGCTCCAGAGTAACTCCCCCGATCGCCCGGATCGAGGCGGAAGGAGCCTGGGCAAAATGCCAAGCATTTCGGACCCCAATTCTGCGAAGTCGGATGCTTAATCGACGCCCTACCCCCCAAACATCTTCAATGGCGACTCCATTCAGTGCGGACTCGTCGGTTGCGTTGAGGATTAAACAGCCCTTCTTCATTTTCTTGGCCAAGCGGTTTCCGGCCTTGGATAAAGTCTTGGTTAGTCCCAGCCCAATCGAAATCGGAATTCCAGTCCATTGCTTGACTTGATCACGGATATGCATGCTCAACGACAAAGGGTTGGGCACGCCGGTAAGATTGAGAAAAGATTCATCAATGGAGTAGACCTCAAGCTCAGGGGCAAAACGGGCCAGGACGGAAACTACCCGGCGGGACATATCCCCATACAGTTCGTAATTGGAAGAAAGGACCACCACCCCGTTGTATTCGCAAAGTTTTTTGATTTGATGAAAAGGAGCACCCATCGGGATTCCAATCGCTTTAGCCTCGTTGGACCTGGCGACCGCGCAGCCATCGTTATTGGAGAGAACAATGACCGGACGGCCCTCCAGAGAGGGACGAAAGACTCGCTCGCAGGAAACGTAAAAGTTATTACAGTCCGCCAGGGCAATCACAAGGAATGGATCACATTGGTAACCACTCCCCATAAATGGGTATCATCTTGTTCCTGAAAATTAATCGAGGGGTAGTCGGGGTTTTCGGGCGTAAGCCATGATTTTTGCTTCGTCTGACGAAGGCGTTTGACCGTAAGTTCACCGTTGATCGATACAATCACCACTTTTCCATCTGAAGCCTCCAAACTACGATCAACAACCAGAAGGTCTCCGTCATGGATACCAGCTCCAATCATGGAATCTCCACGGGCTCTTACAAAAAAAGTAGCAGTAGGCTCACGAACTAGGTGGGAATTTAAATCAAGTGCACCCTCGGCATAATCATCTGCAGGAGATGGAAAACCTGCAGGAACCGAGTGGCCGTAGAGGGGAAGTTCATCCTCCCGCTCCCGGACAAAACGAAGCACCCGATCAATCTTACTGATCGGAATACGTACTGGTTGCGTCGGTTCTCCGTACTGGTTTGTACCTTTGGGTCGCCCGGCTCCCATTCGTTTTCCTCCATGTTTTTCCATGTCTATTTGAATATTGTTACATTATTCAAAAAGGCAAGCTTTGTCATTAAAAACTTGATCCAATAAAGACTCCACCACGATCTATTTTTTGTGGAATCTATAAATAAATCAGACCAAATTAATCACCTCATTGTAGGAGCTTCCCGGGGAATTGGAAGGTCACTTCTCGATCTTTCCGTGGATGCGGGCCATCAAGTGTACGCACTTGCCCGAACCAAACCTGAAAACGCCCCCGAAGGATGTACCTGGATTCAGGGAGATGCCGAAAATCCAGATTCATTTATGGATCAGTTGCCGGAGGAGATCAACGCCCTTACTTTTTGCCCGGGCAAGGTAATCCTTGGACCGATTAAGCGGTTGAGAAAAGAACAAATGCTCGATGCATACAAAACCAGTGTCCTGGACGCTTTCACTTTGATTCAATCCCTGATACCCCGACTGGAAGGTTCCATCGCTCTTCTTTCATCGGTCGCTGCCCGTACCGGGCTTCCAAACCACTGTGCAATTTCTGCGGCAAAATCCGGACTCGAGGGATTTGCCATCGCTCTGGCCGCTGACCTCGCACCCAAAGTAAGGGTTAATGTGGTTGCCCCCACCCTTACCCCCACGGAAATGGGACTGGCAATGGTTGGGGGAGATAAGATGATTCCAATGATTGAAGAGCGTCATCCTTTGAAAAAAATTCCTTCGGTCTGCGAAATTGCCTCCACCATTAGTTTCCTTCATTCTGAATCCGCAGCTTCCATCACTGGGCAAATCTTTAAAGTAGACTCGGGTCTGTCACAGCTTAGGCTGAACTCGTGATTTCAGAAACTTCAAGCAATCCTGCCTCTCCTATTATCGTTTGGTTCCGTAAGGACCTTCGTTTACGGGATCACCCTTGTTTGCATGCCGCCATGCTTGCAGGACAAAAAATCATTCCCGTATTCATCTGGGATTCAGAAGAAGGGGGACAATGGAGTCCAGGGGCATCGTCTCGATGGTGGCTTCATCATGCCTTACAAAGCTTGGCAAAAGAAATAAAAAGTTTGGGTGGGCAACTCATTGTAAAAAAGGGAAAGGCTGCGGAGATTCTTCCTCTCTTGGCTCAGGAGAATCATGCAGACAAGGTTTTTTACAGTCGTACTTATGATCCTTACAGCATCGCAACCCAGGAGTCGGTTGAGGAAGCCCTGGACGATGCCAGAATCGAGACTGAATCTTTTAATTCTTCACTTTTGCAGGAGCCTTGGGAAATGAAAAACGGAACCGGGAAACCCTTTCAGGTTTTTACTCCCTACTGGAGGAAGTCTCGTCCGGTTATTTACCGGGAGCCCGCGGTTTATGAAACCTCTAAATTGCCCTTCGCTTCCCCTCCCCTCTCCTCTGATTCTCTGGAAAGTCTTACCTTATTACCCGATCATTCCTGGCATCAAAAGTTGGAAAGCCATTGGTCCGTCTCGGAAGATGCCGGACAAGAACAGCTGGAACGAACCGTTCACGAGGTTACCCATTCCTACGCAACTCGTAGGAACCACCCAGCGGTGGATGGGACTTCTAGGCTCTCTCCTTACCTAGCATGGGGCTTAATTAGTCCCCGTCAAATTTGTCATCGGGTATTGCAGGCGGAGACGGAAGGTAGTCATCGCGGGGAGAATAAGTTCCTTGTTGAAATTGGCTGGCGTGAATTTTCTTATCATCTACTTTACCACTTCCCATCGATTCCGGATCAACCCCTACGAGCCAAATATGCCTCCTTTCCCTGGATTGAAGACAAAACCAATCTCAAACGCTGGCAATTTGGAAATACGGGTTACCCCATGGTAGATGCCGGGATGCGACAACTTTATGAGACCGGTTGGATGCACAACCGGGTTCGCATGATTGTTGCATCCTTTCTGGTTAAACACCTTTTGCTTTCATGGAATGACGGAGCCCGCTGGTTTTGGGATACTCTTGTAGATGCTGACCTCGCCAGCAACACGCAAGGTTGGCAGTGGGCGGCAGGATGCGGTGCGGATGCCGCTCCTTACTTCCGAATTTTTAACCCCATCACCCAAGGCGAAAAATTTGATAGTCGTGGGGAATATGCGAAGCGTTGGATCCCTCAACTTGAATCTTTGCCGTCCAAATGGACCTTCCGACCCTGGGAAGCACCCGCTGATGTATTGGAAACCCACGGAGTGGATTTGGGTGGCAACTATCCCGAGCCTTGTATTGATCACTCTGAAGGCCGGACCCGGGCACTTGCTGCCCTGGCCACTTTAAAAACCGCTTAATTTATAAATGAGTACCGCAATAGTCTGGTTTCGTAAGTCCCTGCGATTGGATGATAATCCTGCTCTTTCCCATGCTTGCAGTGAGAATTCCATCACCTCCATACTTCCTTTGTTTATTGTCGACCCCGATATTGTGGGTTCAAACTTTGAAAAATATCACGCCAACCGGATTCGCTTCCTGCTGGAATCCCTGGAAGATTTGGATGCAAACCTGAAAGCAAAATTGGGTGCTAAGCTTTCTGTTTTATTTGGTAAACCCACGGAAATCTTGGACCAGCTCTTCCAGGATTCCGGCTCCGATATTTCTCTCCTCAGCTCAGATTACTGCTCCGAGCCTCATGGTCGGTCTTTGAGCACCGAGATTGTAAAGAAAATCAAGCTCCAGTTTCCTTCTTCAGATGTTGTTTTTCACCCGTCCGTCCAAACCGTACTTGATATCGAAAAAGTTACCCAGGACCCCAGCTTTAAGGAACCAAAGTCCATGAAGGATATCGAGAAGATTTTCCTCGGTACATTTGGCTTGGACGATTCCGGGCTCCTCGCCCTCCCCAAGCCTCTTCCTCCGCCTCAGAAAATCCCTCCTCCCTCCGCCCCCCTTGAAACGCTTTGCTCCACCCTTTCATCTTCCAATGGAATTTCCTCTCCAAAATCACTCCGAGAACATCTGTCCCAAGATCAACGGCTGCCCAAATCTTCTCTGAATTCTTACTTCAAAGGGGGTGAAAGTGAGGCACTCAATAGACTTCGTACCAAAGTGGAAGGTCAATCTGATTTCGTCAACTCGTTCAAAAAACCAAAGACTTTTTCCACCAACCAGTTCGATAACCCCCTTGAGCCCAGCACCACTGGGCTCTCCCCCTATTTGAGCACGGGAAACCTCTCGGTTCGCAGGTTATGGCTAGAAATCCAGTCTTGTAACCGAAGCAGTTCACACTCCCAGCCACCCGAATCCTTAAGCGGCCAACTACTCTTTCGGGAAATGTTTTATTTGCTCTCCAGATCAGTTCAGAATTGGGAAGATGATTCCAACAATAAGATGTGCAAGAAAATTGCCTGGGGTGAACGGGATCAAAAACTTGTGTCCGCTTGGGAGGAAGGGCACACCGGATTCCCCCTGATTGATGCCATGATGCGGCAACTCGAATCGACCGGATGGATGCATCACCTCGGAAGACATGCCGTATCTTGCTTTTTCACTCGGGGTCAACTTTGGCAACACTGGAAGCTGGGCCGAGACATTTTTGAACGCAAATTGTTGGATAGTGATTGGGCATTGAACAATGGAAATTGGCTCTGGCTTTCCGGGGTCGCCCCCTTTTCCATGCCTTACTTTCGTCTCTACAACCCATGCCCCGACGCAAAATCCAGTTTGAATGTGGAAACCACCCAGGCAGCTTTTATCAAACATTGGATTCCGGAGCTTGCAAATATGCCGGCTAAGTATGTTTATGAGCCCCATCTTGCCCCTTTAAGCATTCAGGAAGAAGCCGATTGTATCATTGGCAAGCACTACCCTGCTCCAATAGTTGAGCGAAAAGAGAGTGCAAAATCGAACCTGGCCAAGTTCAAACAAAGCTTGGCCGCTTGAGCCTTGCCTTAAAAAAGCATCAGATTTCCGCTGGCATCGATCTTTTTCCCGTCCACTTCTTTGATCTCCGACATACCGGCATATCCCCGGATTGTTTCTAAATCATCCACCTCCTCTGGCTTTTTATCTTTCCGCCAACGGTGAATACGAGGAAATCGCAAGGCAACTCCAGACTTGTGACGACCGGAAGCCTGTACTCCTTCAAAAGCAATCTCAAAAACCAGTGCCGGCTTCACCCCCCGAACGGGTCCAAATTTCCCGGTTATGTTTTTCCTGACAAAACGGTCCACTTCTTCAATTTCTTTATTACTTAGACCAGAGTAGGCTTTGGCCACGGTTACCCATTCTCCCGATTCATTCAACACCGCCAAGGAATAATCAGAGTATAAATTCGCACGCTTCCCATGTCCCAGTTGGGCACTGACCACCACCATATCCGCTAGGTATGGTTCGACTTTCCATTTGTACCAAGCCCCTTTCACACGACCGCTTTGATAGACCGACTTCTTTTCTTTGAGCATCAAGCCCTCCACTCCCCTTTTCCTTGATTCCATTCTCATGGTGGCATAGGCCTCCCAGGTATTAAGCTCGATTACCGGAGACAGTCCAATCGGCAAATGGAGTGGGATTCCCTCAAAGATTCCCTCTAACTTTTCCCTTCTTTCTTGGGTTGGAATGGTTCGTAAATCCTGACCATCCAAGCGAAGCAGATCATAGGCAAGAAAACGAACCGGTTCCTTTTTTAAAACCGAAGGACCGGGCATCTTCCGACCCAATCTTTTCTGGAGGTGAGAAAACGACCGCAGACCCTCATGTCCCCAAGCAAGAATTTCGCCATCCAGGCAAATATCTTGGGGTAAATGAGGGAGGCATTCGAGCAACTCTGGGAAACTTTCCTCCACCGTCTCTTCTCCCCGCGACCAGATCATTCCTCTCCCTCTGCCAATCGATAATAATTGGGCACGGATGCCATCCCATTTCCATTCAACTTGCCAGTCTTCCGGGCTCCCGAGCTTGATGACCTCTTCCTGTAAGGGGGAAGCGAGACAAAATGGATAGGGCTTGGAAAAGTTTTTTTCTTGGGCAGTTTCAGGACCGATAATTTCAGAAAATAAAGTATTCTCACAATTCCAGTCTCCGGCAATTCTCTGGGCGATCCGGGATGGTTCCTGGTTGGAAACCCGGCTCAATGCCTTGCAAAGATTTCCCTTTGACACCCCCATTCGAAAGCCTCCGGTTAACAGTTTGTGAAAAGGTAGCATTTCCTTCTCCGATAGATCATTCCATGCATCCGCGAGCAGTTCTTTTCTCAGACCCGCATCCAATTCCCGCAAAGGAAGTAAGAATTTCCTAATGGTCTGATCCAGGCTGAGGGAACCACCCCGCTCCTCTTGCCCTGCAAGGAGTGCGATCGTTTCCGCTAAATCCCCCACTCGGTCATGGCACTCTTCGATCAGCCAAAGGGGCAATTTAGACCAGTCGCTCAAAAATGATCTCAGTTCACCGGTCTTCACCGCTCCCTTGATTCGATTACCCGATAGAAACCAGCACACCCAGATTGAATCCTCTGAGGGTGCGGAGTCGAAGTACTCCACCAAACGATCCAACCGGTCGTTGGTCTTGGTCATGGAATCAAGATCATGAAAAAGACTGGAAAATAATTTCACTCCTCTTCCTCTCCTCTCATTTTTGCCCCGGTAAGGACCGATGCATTTCTTCCTTCTTCTTGCAAGTACCTAGCCAAGGCATCCCCATTCCCATGGGTTAAGAAAATTTCTTCCGCTCCGGTACCCTTGATAACTTGTAACAAACCATCCCAATCCGCATGATCTGACAAAATAAATCCCTGATCTAAATTCCTTCTTCTTTTAGCTCCCCTTATCGACATCCAACCGGAAGCGAAAGCCCGGCGGCAATTTCTAATTTTCCGGGTCCATGTCGAATCCTCAACCGCAGGGGGTGCAATAATGATCGATTTGTTCAGGTCATCCTCCTGTCCCCTTTCCAACTTTTTAACTTCAGGAAAATGCACCCCTGCTTTTTCATAGTGTTCCAGAAATGGATGTACCGCTCCATGGGCAAAAACCGGGCCAATACCAGACTTCAATCCTGACAAGATTCGTTGTGCTTTGCCAAGAGAATACGCAAACAATAAGGACGGCCTTCCTTCGCTGGCATTCTTTTGCCACCACTCATTGACTTCCTGGTGTATCTTTTGCTCTTCAATCCAGCGATAAACGGGTAAGCCAAAAGTACATTCAGAAATAAAACCATGACAAGGAACCAATTCAAAAGCTTCACAAGTTTGATCCGCTTGCGGTTTGTAATCTCCACTAACCACCCAAACTTCCCCCCCTACTTCGACCCGAACTTGAGCCGATCCAAGAATATGCCCGGCTGGGTGCAATGAGACTTTCGCGGAGCCAATCTTGATCTCCTTCCCAAAGGGAATGGATTCCATTTTCTGGCTTTCTCCAAGTCGGATCCTTAAAAGCGAAAGGCAGGAATCTGAGCACAAATAAGATCCGTGTCCACTGCGAGCATGATCACTATGAGCATGGGTAATGACCGCTTGGTTCACTTTGCCCCGTGGGTCAATGTAAAATCCTCCGGCAGGACAATAGATTCCCTCAGGTTTTATTTCCAGTATTCTAGGCATATGGTCTCCCATCCATCCCATCCGATTTCCAAAAATTTACAAATTACAAATCTGGATGGGATAAATTAATGATTAAGATATCTATCTTCTCTTATTAAATCTCTTAACATAGTATTTTTCGATGATCTTAATTAATCCTTCCGGCGTTTTATAAATTGTTATGGTTTACCAAAATTCTAATCTATCTACATCTGCAAAGAACGACCCCGTTGGAAGGTTTATTTCCGAACGGGCACGCATGGCACCTCCAACCAAGGAAGAATGTGATCATTTATTTGCTGAAATGCATAATGGGTCCGAAGAAGCCCGTAAAGAACTTATCGAGAGACATATTAGACTGGTCGCTTCCATCGCCTTAAAATTTCGGCAGACTAGTGTAAATATGGAAGACATCATGGCCGAAGGTATTCAAGGTTTGGTGCTTGCCCTCGACAAGTTTGACCACACCAGAGGGATTAAATTAAGCACCTATGCGGCATGGTGGATCAGGCAAAGAATTCAAAGGCTCATCGGTAAAATGTCCGGTGCGGTTGCAGTACCGCATGATGTTTCCCAGGGAAAACGCAAAGAGAATTTAATCCGCTCTCAGCTTCAAGTTGAATTCGGTAGAAACCCAACGGATGAAGAAGTTAAGCTTGCGCTTGGCAGTGATCGTAACCTTACCAACCGGGTAAAGTACGCACCATCAGGCAGTGTTTCGATCGACGAACCTTTTGGTGAAGAAACTGATCAGACATTAGGTGATGTTCTTTCCGAGGAAGAAGAGCTTTCTCAATCTTACCGCGAAGACGGGTCCCTTTCGGACGACATCAGTGTAGCACTTAGCTTTTTAGACAAAAGGGAAAGAAAAGTTCTTAGCATGAGGTTTGGTATCGGTGCAGGCGATTCTATGAAATTGGATGATATTGCGGATGAGTTAAAAGTGTCGGGCGAAAGAGTTCGTCAACTTGAATCATTAGGCCTTCGAAAACTCCGTGCGGTCCTGATGAAAAATGGTGAAGTTGATTTTGGTAAGCTTGATAAGCTGGTCGGAACAGAAATACGTGGCAAAACTAAGATGAGTCCTTTAGAATTATCACTCGTCTTAGATAATTCTACGTAAACATGTCATTTTCATTATCAAAATGGGTGTGTCCACCCCCTGAAACCCTTGATGAACCTGAAGGTACTGAAGGTAAAGTTGAATGGTTTAGGTGTTTGCCTTACATCATTATTCATTTACTCGCATTGGTTGCCTTTTTCTACCCGGTTACCACTTGGTGCCTCGTTATCGCATTAATTTCTTACAGTGTTCGAATGTTTTCGATCACCGCGTTTTATCACCGCTATTTTTCCCACCGTTCTTTCAAAACCTCTAGGCTCGTCCAGTTTATTGGTGCCTTTGTCGCCTGTAGTTCTGGACAAAGAGGCCCTCTTTGGTGGGCAGCTCACCATCGCCGACACCACCGCCATTCTGACACCGAAGAAGATGTACATTCCCCGCACAGTAAAAGTTTTATCTGGAGCCACACTCTTTGGTTTATGACCGAGTATTCAGTTCCCACCTTTTTAAAAGAAGTTCGTGATTTAGTTAAGTTTAAGGAACTTGTTTTCCTTAATCGTTATGACTGGATCCCTCTTGTTTTGCTTGGTACGGCATGTTACTTCGCCCCAGAAATTCCCTTTTTCTTTGAACTTACAGGACTAAGTAATATGCAGTGCCTAATGTGGGGCTTTTTTGTCCCCACCATCCTCTTATATCATGCCACTTTTGCGGTAAATTCAATCAATCACCTCTTTGGTTCCCGTAAGTTCGATACCAAAGATGAAAGTCGTAATAATTGGTTTATTGCCTTGATTGCTTTTGGAGAAGGGTGGCACAACAACCATCACTTTTATCCAGCGTCCGCTAGACAAGGATTTTTTAAGGGTGAATTCGATATCACCTACTACGGTTTAAAATTGCTTTCTTTCTTTGGACTTGTCCACAACCTTCGCCCCGTTCCTGCTTGGGTCAAGAGCAAGGCAAAGAACTAACTAAAGTTCCCGGATTTTGAAAATCGCCGTTGTCGGTTCCGGGATTTCAGGCTTGGTTTGTGCCTACTTACTACAAGACAACCATGATGTAACTTTATTTGAAGCAGGCTCGAAAGCGGGCGGGCATGTCAACACCATAGATGTAAAGGGAGCTACGGGAGATTTCCGGGTCGATACTGGCTTTATTGTTTTTAACCAGGAGAATTATCCAAACTTTGTCCGCCTCCTTGATCATTTAAAAGTGGAATCACAGGATACCCGCATGGGATTTTCGGTTAAATCAAATGCTCATGGACTTGAATATAGTGGCGAGTCGCTCCTTGGACTCTTTGGAAACTGGAAGAATTTGATCGACCTCAAACACTGGGGCATGACCCTTGATATTCTCAAGTTTCATAAACTGGCAAAAAACCTTCAGGAACCAAACATCTCGGTCAATGAGTTTATTTCGAAGCATGGATTTGGAAAAAGGTTTAAAGATAATTTCCTCCTTCCTCTCGGATCCGCCCTCTGGTCTTGCTCCATCGATCGGTTTGGGGAATTCCCCATTGAATTTGTTACCGATTTCTTATCCAACCATCAAATGCTTCAAGCCAACAACCGTCCAATTTGGCGGGTGCTTAAAGGAGGTTCGCGAACCTATGTGGATGCCATGCTTCAAAAGATCGGAAATCGTTTGAAGTTAAATACTCCCGTACAAAAAGTTTCCAGAAGCTCTGAAAAAGTCACTCTTCACTTCCCCGATGGATCCGAAGAAGTCTTTGACGAAGTGATTCTAGCCTGCCATGCGGACCAGTCTCTTAAATTGCTTGGACAACCGGACTTGGATGAGAAAACCCTACTGGAGGCATTCCCCTACGAAGAAAATTTGGTAAGCCTCCATTCAGATGACTCTATTCTCCCCGCTCGTAAATCGGCTCGGGCCAGCTGGAATGCCCTCCTAACCAAAGACAGAAGCGAACAGGCCATCGTCACCTATGACATGAACATTTTACAAAACCTGCCCACCGATGAACCCTTTTGTGTGTCTCTCAATCAAAAGAATACCATCGATTCTTCCAAGCATCACGCGGACTTTGAATTCTCCCATCCCACTTATCATTCCGGTAGAAAAGAGGCCCAATCCGAACACCAAGCTTTCATTCGACGGCGGGGAGTATCTCTTTGTGGGGCTTATTGGGGTTTTGGATTTCACGAAGATGGCTTGAAAAGTGGACTGCAAGTATGCAAAGCTTTTGGTACTCATCTACCATGAACAGTTCTCTTTATTTCGGAAAAGTCAGCCATCACCGGCGTGCCCCCAAAGTTCATAATTTAGCCTATCGGGTCTACATGGCTCATCTATTTCTGGATGAACTACCGACTGTTTTCAAAAACCGCCTACTTTGGTCATTTAACCGTTCCAATATCTCGAGCTTTCATCGAACGGACTACCATCGCCCGGAAATCGAGTCTCTGGAAGAAGCGGTTCGAGAAACCATCAACCAGCAATTGGATCTTAATCTTTCCGGCAGAATTTCGATCCTTACTCATCTGCGTACTTTCGGCTACTGCTTTAATCCGGTTACTTTCTATTACCTTTGGGATGAAAAAGTGGAAACTCCAAAGGCAATCCTCACCGAGATCACCAACACACCATGGGGAGAGAAATATGCCAAAGCTTTACAATGGGAATCATCCCAAGAGAGTGGAAAAAGTAGTCATGAGTTTGAAAAGGAATTTCATGTTTCCCCTTTTATCGGTATGGAAGTTGATTACGATTGGCGCTTTCGAAAACCTTCGGAAAACCTCCAGGTCGACATGTTTTTAAGGGAAAAAAATAAACTCTTTTTTTCCGCTCATTTACAGTTAAAGAAAAAAACAATTTCGTTTTTTAACCTCGCATGGGCACTTCTTCGTTTTCCGTTGATCACTTTTAAGATAATCTTGGGGATTTACTGGCACGCTTTACTCCTTCGACTCAAGGGTTGCCCGTTTTTCACTCACCCCAAGAATTTAGTCCCCCACCAATGAACACCCCAGCGACAGAGAAAATTTCCTCGTTCCCGGCAAAAAGTACCGACAAAATTGGTTTTTTTGAAAAAAAGCTTTGCCAACAATTGAACAAAGCGGAACAGGGAAGTCTTCAATTGATGATCGGTGAGCAGAAACTCTGCTTTGGAAACCAGAACGGCCGGGGGGGCTCCGCCCAAGTCGAAGTGTTGGATTCCACTTTTTTCCGAAAGGCTTGCCTCGGTGGCTCCCTCGGGGTCGCGGATAGTTATGCCGATGGAGACTGGAATACTCCAGACTTAGTCGCAGTCTTTCGCTTCTTCCTGCAAAACTTGAAAGTAATGGACGGAATGGAAGGTGGCTGGGCCACCATCCTGAACAAGTTGGCCCGTTGGTCTTACCAATACAGTCAAAAAAATACCATTCAGGGAAGCCGCAAGAACATTGCCCTTCATTACGATTTGGGAAATGACTTTTATGAATTGATGCTGGATCCGACCATGACTTATTCCTGTGGCATCTTCGCATCCAAGGATTCAACTCTCGAAGAAGCCTCCCTGGCAAAATATGACCGCATCATTGAGCAACTCCAGATTGAGCCTCATCATCAGGTCTTGGAAATTGGCTGTGGCTGGGGTGGTTTTGCGGAAAGATTTGCCCAAAAGACCGATGCTCAACTTACCGCCACCACCATTTCCAGAAGCCAGTTTGAATATGCTCAAAAGCGATTGCAGGGAAAAGATCAAATCCGCTTGATCCAGGATGACTACCGGAAACTGAGCGGTTCCTATGATCGGATTGTATCGATTGAAATGATTGAAGCGGTCGGCCATGAATTTCTCCCCACTTACTTTTCCAAGATTGCCTCCCTGCTCAGACCGGATGGAGCCGCCCTGATTCAGGGAATTACCATGCCGGATCATCGCTACCAGCAATACCTCAAGGAAGTCGATTACATCCGGACCCGGGTATTCCCCGGAAGTTGTGTACCCTCGGCATCCGCCATGATTGAAGCTGTGGTAAAGGACTCAGACTTGCGACCCGCCAATCTTTTTGACTTTGGATACCATTACGCCCGGACCCTGCGGGAGTGGCGCCTGCGATTTCTTGAAAACGAAAATAAAATTAAAAAGCTTGGATACGATGATTCCTTCCGAAGGGCTTGGATCTATTACCTCTGTTATTGTGAAGCAGGGTTTGAAGAAGGCTACACCGGAGACATTCACTTATTGCTGGCAAAACCAGGTTGTAAGCTAGGAAGGGGAATGGATTGAGGTGAATCTTCCCAAGCAAAAGATTTTCTACGACCTGGTGATCTTTCAAGCCGCATGGTTTTCCTGCGTCCTCTCCACCCTTAGTCCCTTTCCCATCCTTCTCCCCCTGGTTGGATGCATTCCCGTGCTTATCCGTTCGGTATATACTCAGGGCCTCTTTCTCCTTTTTCCTTTTGCCCTGACCAGTGTGGTCATGGGTTTAATTGGGGATGCCTGCCTGGTCCACTTTGAGCTGATCCGCTTTGGTGAATATCCATCCTTACTTGGTGTTCCCCTCTGGATGCTTTTGTTATGGTTGAATTTCGCCCTGATGCTTCGCCCCCTCTTCGAATGGTTTCTCGATGAACGCTGGCGCTGCCTGCTTGGGTTCTCCATCGGCGGAGTGGTGGCATATTACTCCGGTCATCAATTTGAAGTGCTCACTTTTGAACAAGGCTGGAGCACGGCCATAGCCGTAGCCATCGAATGGGGCTTGGCCGGTTTTGTACTTCGCTACCTTCACCTGAAATTTGATACCAAGCCCAAAATATTATGACCACGCTTCCATTTTTATTATACGGGCAAGCAGCGTGCTCGATCATCATGTTGATTGGCTGGCTCTTCGCACTTCGAACTAAGAATGCATCCTATGTCGATGTCCTCTGGTCCTACGGCGTTGGAGTCCTTGGTATTTTCTACCTCTTTTATTTTTCTGACAATTGTGACCCTGGCCGCCTCGCCCTCTTCCAGGGTCTACTCGGCGTATGGTCAATTCGCTTGGGCACCCATCTTCTCCGACGCTGTTGGGGGAAACCAGAAGATGCCCGCTACGCCTACTTGCGTGAGGTCCTTGGAAAGAATGCCAACCTCGGTCTTTTTGCCTTTTTTCAAATCCAAGCCTTTTGGACGGTTCTGTTTGCCTCTCCTTTTCTAATCCTCGTGCAAAACCAGGCACCGCTCGGCTTCTGGGATCATGTCGGTACCATCATCTGGATCGTTGGCTTTGTTGGGGTTTCCCTATCCGATAAACAACTTCGTATTTTTAAGTCCAACCCGGAACGAACCCGGAAAGAAGTTTGTGACACCGGTCTCTGGAAATATTCCCGTCATCCTAATTATTTCTTCGAATGGATCCTCTGGCTCAGCTATATCCCCTTGGGATATCACGCCAGTGGCTGGCCCTGGCTCTTTTTGATCCCTCCCGTGCTATATCTTTTTCTTACTAAAATCACGGGAATTCCCTTCGTGGAAGCCCGCAAACTTGAAGCCAGTGGTGATGCTTATAAGTCCTATGTGGCCAACACCTCCGCTTTTTTCCCCTGGCCTCCCCGATCCAAAGAACCCAATTCATGAGCCTCACCGATTCTTTCATCGATTTCGCCGAACGGGGCCTCGTCCCCGACTTTTTGATCCGGGCCGGCATTCGGAATTTGTGTCGCAAACGCCTCCAGCAATGCCGCATCGAGAATTGCGAAACCAATGCTGAATTAGCAGAAGAATACCTTCGTTCTGTGGACGGGTCTCCACTTGCCGTCCTCACCGACAAAGCAAATGAACAGCACTATGAAGTACCTGCTCCCTTCTATCAAAAAGTCTTGGGTGAAAACTTAAAGTACAGCAGTTGCTATTTTGAGGATTTGGTCAGTGACCTGACCACCGCGGAAAACCGCGGGCTTGATCAGACCTGAGAACATGCCCACTTGGAGGACGGCCAACGTATTCTCGAACTCGGATGTGGATGGGGCTCGCTTTCCCTCTGGATGGCCAAGCATTTCCCGAAATCCAAAATCACATC
>OZSS01000235.1_pt1 | contig 25734 bp, 24 predicted proteins | sample 1779911 | NCBI WGS metagenome assembly OZSS01 (sample SAMEA2603589, study PRJEB24840) | metagenome | biome: Water; feature: Photic zone; material: Seawater sample | place: Mediterranean Sea | collected 2013-11-12 | depth 10 m
ATCCTTCAAGAGCTCCTGTAATATGTCCCTCAGTAATAAGTCGCGTTGCTGCGTTTTTAAGACGACACTTCGAGTCAGAATTGGTCGATATGCATTCTCCTTTCAGTCCTTGTTCCTCGTCTTTCTGCTCAGTTTCCAGCATGTGATATTGCTCGAGAATGAGATCCCTCAGCACATCAAACAATCTCTTGGAAGCTCGATCGGCGTGTCTTGGCTTCAGTCCAAGCAGTTGAAAGCATGTGCGAGAGGGGTAAACCGTCCTTCAAAGTTTGACGTCGTCTTCGTCGTTTCGGTTCGTTTCGTTTCGTTTTCGTTTCGAAACCAAACTAAAGACCTAACGCCCTCTACATCTTTTACTGCAGAATTTTACATCTCCCCAATTTTTTTCCCTCTTCTTTCGCAAATTAAAACTCAAGCCGCATTTAATGCATATTTTGGTTGGTAGAAATGATTTTTTCACGTTTCAAAGTTTTAATTTTAATTTCAAAAACTTTGCCAGTATCATTGTAAACATGTTGTTAAATAAAGAAAATGTTATAAAAGAGGGATTTGAGTTTTTAAGCAAGGATCCTATTATGAATTACCTCATTTCTCAGTTAGGTAAAGGTATTGATGCAACAGATAGGTATAATTCAAATTATGCTTTGGCAATTTCTAATCTAATAATTGAACAGCAAATAAGTTTTAAAGCAGCCATAACAATTAAAAAAAAATTTAAGGAACTAATTAATGGATTATCAAATTCAGAAATAATAAATCTTGATAACAATAAGATTCAATCAATTGGACTATCATTTAGAAAAGTTGAATACATTAAAAATGTTTTAATTTTTTTTGAAAAAAATAAATATGAGTTCGAGGATTTGACTAATGAAGAGGTTTTTGAAAAACTGACTATAATTAAAGGTGTTGGTAAATGGACATGTGAAATGTTTTTAATTTTTGTTCTGTTTAGATCTGATATATTTTCATTTGGTGACATTGCTTTAATCAACAGTATTAAGAAAAATTATAATGTCCATTCAAAAGAAGAAATCAAGATCATTGTAAACAATTACAAGCCTTACAGAAGTGTTGCTTCTTTAATTTTATGGTCATCGGTTGAATCAGGAACTTTTTACAAGAAATCTATTTCCTGAAACTTCTATTCGATTTAATTATAAAAAATGGTAAAGGTATTAGTATACATGTACAGTAAACAATGACTGTGTAAAACTCATCCAAAACTGAGAATGATATAATTGTTATGAGTGAAGAGTACAACACTAGTTTCCAGAAAAAATTTTTAAAAAAAATTAAATATCCCTTGAGATTAAATTTTTCTTTTTCTTTTTTGGACATTGTATTATATCCAGCTAATAATATATCTGCGTTATTTTCATCAACATATTGGGTAGCCAAAAGAATCAAAAGGTTAGAAAGTAATAATAGCACAATAGTTGAAGACATATTCAAATATAATTATTTATGCTAAAAATTGCTTTCGACAAATCATATAGACACCCTTTGGATGAAAAGCACCGATTTCCAATGATTAAATATGAACTTATCCCTGAACAATTGATCAGAGAAAATACTTGCAACGACAGTAATTTTTTTATTCCTGGTTGTATTGAAGATAAAGATGTACTAACTACACATGAAGAAACTTACTACAGAAAGCTATGTGATTTGAAATTAACCCCCAAAGAAGCTCGACCGATTGGATTTCCAATGAGTAAATCACTAATTAAGAGAGAAAAACTTATTTCACAGGGTACTATTGAATGTGTTTCTAATTCCTTAAAAAATGGAGTTTCAATGAATATTGCAGGAGGTACTCACCATGCATTTCGTGATAGGGCTGAAGCTTTTTGTATGTTAAATGATCAGGCAATTGGGGCAAATTTTCTACTAGAGAACAACTTGGCGTCAAAAATATTAATTATAGACCTGGATGTTCATCAGGGAAACGGAACCGCTTCAATTTTCAATCTGGATAATCGTGTTTTTACAATCTCATTTCACGGAAAAAAAAACTACCCTTTCCATAAAGAGAAAAGTGATATTGACGTTGAGTTTGATGATGATACAGGTGACATAGAATATTTAAAAAAAATGGATGCAGTGATTCCTAATATTATTGATGAATTTCAGCCAAACTTTATTTTTTATTTGTCTGGAGTTGACATTTTAAAAAATGATCGATTGGGAAGATTAGGAGTTTCAATAGATGGATGTAAAAAAAGAGATGAAATCATTCTTAATTTATGTAAAAGAAATAATATTCCACTGCAAATAAGTATGGGCGGTGGATATTCTCATGATTTGAAAAATATAATTGAAGCTCATTCCAATACATTTAGACTGGCACAAGAAATATACTTCTGATGGTCTAAATATTAGTAAATTTGTTAAATTCAATAAAACTAGAAACACACTCTGGTATTTTTTAAAATATGTACAATGAAAAAATTATCCCTCATACTATCAATAATTTTATTAACCTCTTGTAATATGAAGATAGAACCCCCAAAAGCAGAAAAAATCCCATTTAAACATGAAATTCATGGGGATGTGAGAATTGACAATTATTACTGGTTAAACGAGAGAGACAATGATAAGGTTATTGATTATTTAAATAATGAAAATTCATACACAGATAAAATTTTAAAATCTACACAAAAACTCCAAGATGAGTTATTTCAAGAAATGAAAAGTAGGATTAAAGAAGATGATACTTCTGTACCCTATTACTATAATGAATATTGGTACATGAGAAAATATGAAAAAGGTAAAGATTATCCAGTCTATTTAAGAAAACACAAAAGTCTTGATGCGGATGAAGAATTACTTGTTGATGTGAATGAGCTTGCTAAAGGCTACAGTTATTTTCAACTTAGAGGGATTTCAATCAGTCCTGATAATAATAAAATGGCATATGCAGTTGATACCCTGTCACGAAGAATTTATACAATCAAAATTAAGAATTTAGAAACTGGTGAGATGTATAATGAAGAAATCAAGAATACTACAGGCGGTTCAACATGGGCAAATGATAATAAAACACTTTTCTATTCATCGAGGGAAGATGTAACTCTGAGGGTAAATAAGGTACATAAACACAAACTAGGTTCTGATATTAGTATGGATGAATTAGTTTATGAGGAAAAGGATAAGGAGTTCAGTACGGGAATATATAAAACAAAATCAAATAAATTTTTAGTTATTGGGTCTGGTAGTACTTTAACTAGTGAGGTCCGATATATAGATGCTGATAATCCAAGTAAAGAACCTAAACTGTTTTTAAAAAGAGTTGAAGGTCATGAGTACTCAATTGATCATTACAAAAATGATTTTTATATAAAAACAAATATTAATGATGCCTATAACTTTAAAATTATGAAGACAAGCACATCTGATACAAAGCTCTCTGGCTGGAAAGATTTAGTGAAGCATAGAGAAAATGTTTTAATTGAGGATATGGAAATTTTTGATGATTACTTTGTGATTGTTGAAAGAAATGACGGATTAATAAAGGTCAATATAAAGTCTTGGAACGGCAAAAAAGATTATTATTTACCACTAGAAAGTGAAACATATGATTTAAGTCTTTCAACTAATCTTGATTTTTCATCAAAACTTCTTAGATACAACTACACTTCCTTCACTACACCCTCATCAGTCATAGACTTTGACATGAATACAATGAAAAAGAACGTTCTAAAAAAGACCGAAGTGATGGATGAAACTTTTAATGAGTCAGACTATATATCTGAAAGAATCTTTGCAGAATCACATGACGGAGTTATGGTACCAATTTCTATTGTTAGACATATTAATACAGAATTTAATGAAAGTACACCTCTACTGCTTTATGGTTATGGTTCATATGGAATAACAAATGATCCAAGATTTTCATCGACTAGATTGAGTCTTTTAAATAGAGGTTTTGTTTATGCAACCGCTCACATAAGAGGAAGCGAATATTTTGGCAGAAAATGGTATGAGGACGGAAAATTATTTAAGAAAAAAAATACCTTTTTAGATTTCGTAGCAAGTGCTAAACATCTCATAGATATTAATTACACATCATCTGATCATATATATGCAATGGGTGGTTCAGCAGGTGGACTTTTAATGGGTGCAGTTTTAAATTTGGAACCAACATTATTCAACGGGGTTATTTCAGCAGTACCATTTGTTGATGTAATGACTACTATGTTGGATGAGAGCATCCCACTTACAACATTAGAGTATGATGAATGGGGAAATCCTAACGAAAAAGATTACTATGATTACATGAGATCTTATTCACCTTATGACAACTTGCAGAACACAGACTATACAAATATACTTGTAACAACAGGACTTCATGACTCTCAAGTACAATATTTTGAACCTGCAAAATGGGTTGCAAAACTCAGAGATTTTAATACGTCAGATAATAAAATTTTACTTCAAACAAATATGGATACTGGGCATGGTGGAGCATCAGGTAGATTTGAATCATTGAAAGAAGTTGCACTTGATTATGCTTTTTTCATTGGTTTAGAAAAGAAATCAATTAAATAATTTAAGCTTGAAAAAAATTTTAATACTATTTCTAATTTTCATTTCATGTAAAAATGAAAATATAAAACCTAGAATTGGTATCGCTGGAATTTGGATTGAAGCCAGTACTTTTTCACCCATAAACTCTACTGAAAAAAACTTTAATATAAAGTATAGTTCAAATATTTTTTCAAATTATTCTTTCTTTGATCAGAGCTATATCGATAAAGCTGATTGGTTTCCAAGTATGACAGCAAGAGCACTTCCTGGTGGTGTTGTGACTAAGTCAGCTTATGAATCTATGGTATTACAAATTTTACAGATCACCCAACAAACCCTTCCTCTTGATGGATTAATTCTTGATTTACATGGGGCAATGAATGTTGAAGGCATGGATGACCCTGAAGGTGATTTTGTGGAGAGAATAAGGAATGTTGTTGGGGAAAAAACAATTATTTCGACTACCATGGATTTACATGGTAATGTTTCCTTTGACCTTATTAAAAATACAGACTTAATAACTTGTTACAGAATGGCACCACATGAGGATGCTATGGAATCTAAAAAAAGATCATTTGATAATTTGATTGAAAGAATTCAAAATGGTAAAGGGAAACCAAAATATAAAGCTTGGTCAGATATTCCAATTCTTCTTCCAGGTGAAAAAACTAGTACTCGAGTTGAGCCTGGAAAATCATTATATGGTAAAATTAAAAAGCTGGAAGATAAAAAAGGAATTATTGATATTGGTATATGGACTGGATACGCTTGGGGTGATAAGCCCAGAAACCGAGCAGCAGTTGTTGCTATTGGAGATAACAAAAAAAATGTCATTGGAATTACCGAGGAAATAGCTAATTATTTTTGGTCCGTGAGGAATGATTTTGAGTTTGTGGCCCCTACAACAACTCTTGAAAATAGTATTGATCAAGCAATTTTTTATTTAAATGAAAGACAAAATAAAAAGCCTTTTATAATAAGTGACATGGGAGATAATCCAACAGCAGGCGGGTCAGGGGACGTGACTTGGACTTTAAATAAAATTTTGAAAAATGAGAAACTTAATAAGGTAAATGGACCTGAAATTATATATGCATCTATACCCGGTCCAGATTTAATAAAAAATGCTTTGAATACAAAAATTGGAGACGAAGTCACAGGATATGTTGGTGCTATTCACGATGATAGATTTTCTCCTCCAATTTTATTAAAAGGAACCCTAAAATCTGTTGAGCTTGGTGACCCAAATGCGGATGCTGAAGTTGTTATTAAAGTTAATAATATAAATGTGATTGTAACAAATAGAAGAAAACCATATCACTATATTTCAGATTTTGAAAAACTTGCTTTAAATCCCAATAATACTGATATACTGATAGTCAAAATTGGATATTTAGTTCCTGAACTTTATGACATTCGAGGAGACTGGGTAATGGCATTAACACCTGGAGGTGTTGATCAAGATTTATTAAGGCTTGATTACAAAGAAATTGTAAGGCCAATTTTCCCTTTGGATAACAACTTTAATGATCCTGACTTAAAAGCTAAGTTGGTACCTAAATCAAATTAAAATGGAAATTAAGCTTACACATATTGATAATTACCACTCAAAAATTGAAAATTTGAATGGAAATTTTATTGAAATTGATAATAAAACTGATTTAGATCCCAAAGGTGTAAGTCCCATGGAATTATTATTAATGGGAGTTGCCGGATGTAGTAGTATTGATATTATTTCTATCTTAAAAAAGCAAAAACAAAATTTTAAGGATCTTCGAATTAAAGTAAAAGGTTTTAGGGAGCAGAAGGAAATTCCTGCAGTTTTTAAAAAAATTCATGCTGATGTTTTTATAGATGGTGATGTGGATCCAAAGAAAGCAATTAAGGCAACACAGCTCTCTTTTGAAAAGTACTGCTCAGTATCCAAAACTTTAGAGGCTACAGCTGAGATCACATACAGTGTAATTGTTAATGGTAAAAAATAATATTATGAATTTAGATAACTTAGATTCCAAAGAATTTTTTCCTGGGCTAAAAGGTAAATTAATCCATGGTGAAAAAATAAGTTGGGCATTTTGGGAAGTTAAGAAAGGGTCCATAGTGCCAGAACATTCCCACATACATGAACAAATAATGTATGTTTTAGATGGTGAGTTCAGATTAAGCATTGATGGGAATAGTAAGGTTTACAAGAAAAATGATTTCGTTGTAATTTCCCCAAATGTCAAACATGAGGGTGAGGCCTTGAGTAACTGCAAACTTATGGATGTTTTTAGTCCTGTTAGAGAAGACTATTTTTAAAAATTTATGAAAATTTCATTACAAAATAAAAAAGCACTTATTGGTGGAAGTAGTAAAGGATTAGGCTTTGCTGTTGCTAAACAACTAGCCCAAAGTGGTGCCCATGTTACAATAGTATCAAGTAATGAAGCATTACTAAAAGAAAAAGTCATGAGTCTTAACAGTCAAACAAAAGTTAATCATCAATATTTGGTATGTGATTATAATGATCATAATAGCTACTCAAAAAAAATAAATGAATATTTTCGAGATAATAAAGTTGATATTTTGATCAATAATACACAAGGACCAATAGCTGGTGACGTCAATAGTGTAACGATTGATGATTATCAAAATGCATTTGATTTATTATTCAAAAATATTGTTTTAACCACTAATCTGGCGTTAAAAAATATGAGGAACATTCAGTGGGGAAGAATTGTAAATATGACATCGGTATCAGTCAAAGAACCACTAAAGTACTTGGCGCTTTCAAACACGATTAGATCAGCTGTGACAACATGGGGGAAGACCTTATCCAATGAGGTTGCAGAATCAAATATTACTGTCAATAATATTTTAACTGGATATTTTAATACCGAAAGACTTGAACAACTAAACTCAGAAAAGGCAAAAAAAATGGGTATTGAAATTGATGAAGTTATTGCTAATATGAAGAGTCAGGTGCCATTGAAAAGGATTGGGGAACCAGATGAGTTCGGTTACCTAGCAACCTTTCTTTGTTCTGATTATGCAAGCTATATTAATGGTGTTAATATAACAATTGATGGGGGTTTAATTAAATCATTATAAATTATAATTTTATATAGATGTTGGAAACAAAAAACTTAAGATTTAAATATGACAATAACCTTGAATTGAATTTTCCTGATATTAAAACATCTAAGGAAAATCTTTTAATACTAGGAGCATCTGGCGTTGGTAAAACTACATTTCTACATCTTTTATCTGGACTATTGAAACCAATAAATGGTGAAATAAATTTGCTAGGAACTAAGATATCCAAATTGAAAATGAGTGAAATGGATCGGTTCAGAGGAAAAAATATTGGTATAGTATTTCAAAAACCTCATTTTATTAATTCTTTAACCGTAAAAGAAAATTTACAATTAGCGCAATATATTTCTAAAAAAAGTGATAAGAATAGAATCCAGTCTTTACTAGAAAGTTTAGGAATAGAGGACAAAGCAAACAAAAAAACACAGAACCTAAGCCAAGGTGAAAAGCAAAGAGTTTCAATAGCATTAGCAATTGTTAATTCACCCAAATTAATTTTGGCTGATGAACCAACTTCCAGCCTTGATGATTTGAACTGTGAAAAAGTAATAAATATTTTAAAAAATCAAGCCTCTAAATACAAGGCAAAATTAATCATCATTACACACGATTATAGGCTGAAAAAACATTTTAAAAATACATTATCATTATGAATATTTTTAAACTAAGTTTTAAAAATATTTTTCATAAGCCTGTTGGTACTGTCCTTAGTATTTTATTGTTAACATTAGCAGTTGGTATTATTTCAATTTTGATTCATGTCAATAATTCAATTGAAAATCAGATGAATAATAATTTAAAAGGAATTGATATGGTTGTTGGAGCAAAAGGAAGTCCACTACAATTAATTTTATCTTCAGTTTATCACGTAGATTCTCCAACGGGAAATATTAGTTTGGCAGATGCTAACTCGATAACAAGAAATCGAATGGTAAAAAATAGTACAAAACTTTCATTCGGTGATAATTACAAAGGGTTTAAAATTGTAGGAACTGAGAAAAATTTTTTAGAATTATACAAATGTGATGTAGAAGATGGTAGGATTTGGAAAAAAAGTTTAGAAGCTGTTGTGGGTAATAAAGTGGCTGAAATTCTAGAATTAAAAATAGGAGACGAATTTACAAGTTCTCATGGGTTGGGTGATTATGGTGAATCTCATGAAGATTCAGTTTTTAAAGTTGTTGGTATATTAGAGACTTCTAACTCCGTAGCCGATCAATTAATTCTTACATCATTAGAAAGTGTTTGGGATATTCATAAGGAACATGACCACGAGCATGATGAAGAACATGACCACGAGCATGATGAAGAACATGACCACGAGCATGATGAAGAACATGAACATGGTGAAGATTCAAAGGAAATTACATCTATCCTAGTAAAATTTGATAGCCCAATGAATATAATCAGCTTCCCTAGATATATAAATGAAGAAACTAATATGCAGGCTGCTGTTCCATCTTATGAAATTTCTAGATTATTTAAAATTTTTGGAATTGGATTTGAAACGCTTACTTATTTAGCTTATTTGATAATGTTTGTTTCTGGTCTTAGTCTTTTTCTAAATTTATTAAATTCCTTAAAGGAAAGAAAGTACGAAATGGCACTAATTCGAACAATTGGTGGAACTAAAATTCAAACATCATTGATGTTATTCTATGAAAGTATAATTTTATGTATAATTGGATTTATTGGGGGTATAATCCTATCCAGAGTAGGTATTTTGGTAATATCCAATTTATTAGAGGAAAGTTTAAATTATTCGATTTCGATACCTGTTTTATTATCAAATCAAGAAATATTACTTCTAATATTTTCAATTTCAATTGGTATTTTAGCATGTGTTATACCAGCTGTGAATGTCTATAATATGAATATATCAAAAACATTGTCTGATGAATAAACTAATAATTTCATTTTTTGTTCTTTTTAGCTCAAACCTAATTTCACAAATTGATATTGACTGGATCAAGTTAAGAGATGTATATTATAAATCTGAATATAGAGAGGATGTAGATGGTTATTATCAAACACCCTATTTTGGAAAATCTGTTGAAGAGTTAGACAACAAAGAGGTTAGAATTACTGGTTTTATGTTGACATTATCCCCAGATGAAGACATTTACGTGCTTTCTCAAAATCCTTATGCAGATTGTTTTTTTTGTGGATATGGTGGACCTGAATCAGCTATTGAATTAAGGCTAAAACCAGGCCATGAATCCTTCTTGATGGATGAATTAGTTACAGTAACCGGAAGACTAGAGTTAAACAGGATTGATATTAGCAGTGGTGTATATATTATGCATGAAGCTACAGCTATAAAAGATTAGTTTAGTAAGAAAACTTATAGATTGTCTCTGTATTATAAACTTCCCCTTTGTTTAAAATAACTGAGGGGTATTCTTTTTGGTTTGGGGAGTTTGGAAAATGTTGTGTCTCCAAGCAGAATCCTGAATGTTTTTCATACTGCTTTTTTTCTTTTGATTCTAAACTACCATCAAGAAAATTTCCTGTATACAATTGAATACCAGGCTGATCGGTAATAATATCCATTTTTATTCCTGTGACAGGACTTTCAACAGAGCCTATTTTTTTAAGCTTACCATCTATATTGTCTAAAACAAAGCAATGATCATAACCATTTCCAATCTTGAGCTGAATGTCATCAACAAAAATATCTGATCCAATTTTTTTTGGATTATTAAAGTCAAAAGGGGTTAGTTCAACTTTTTCATATGGACCATGGGGAATCATATTTTCATTGACAGGCAAATAATAGGCTGCATTAATATTAAGAACATGGTCTAATATATCACCACTACTTTCACCCGACAGATTGAAATAAGAGTGCTGAGTGAGGTTGATAATTGTTTTTTTATCGGTTGATGCTGTATACTTGATTTTTAATTCGTTAGAGTCATTCAAGCTGTATTCAACACCAACAACTAAATTACCAGGGAAACCCTCCTCCATATGTTTAGAATGATATTCAAAGTATAGTGATTGATTATCTGATTTTTGTTCAATGAATTTCCAAAAAACCTTATCAAACCCTACTAAACCACCATGTAAAGAATTAGGTCCATTGTTTTTTTTTAGCTCATACTTAACATCGTCTAATAAGAAAGTACCATTAGATATTCTGTTGCCATACCTCCCAACTATAGCCCCGAAGTAAGGATTATTTTGATAATAACTATTAAAGTCATTAAATCCCAAAACTATATCTTTTATTGATCCTGATGAATCAGGAACAAAAAGATTGGTTATTATTGCCCCATAATTAATAACCTCCACAGAAATACCATTTGCATTAGATATCTTAAATTTTTTAATTATTTCACCGTTCGGCATATTTCCAAAATCTGACATAGATAATTTACTTACAGAATTATTATTTGTACACGAAATCAAAAATAATAATGTAAAAAACACTTTTAATAACGTATTAAACATTATAATAATTTTATGTTCTAAATTTATGACTATAAAATGAATAATTGATGAAAAAATTTTTTACCTATCTTTTTGTACTATCGTCAAGTGTTATTCTTAGTCAGCAAACCTTTACAAGACAAGATAGTCTTCGAGGAACTATAACACCAGAAAGGGAGTGGTGGGATTTAACTTATTATCATTTGGATGTAAAAGTTGAACCTGAGAAAAAATTCATTTCTGGATCTAACACTATTCACTACAGAGTTTTAGAAAATAATAATAGAATGCAGATTGACTTACAATCCCCATTAAATATTACTAAGGTTTTACAGGACAATAAAGAATTGAGTTTTGATAAAGAGGGTAATGCCCATTTTATCAAATTGAAGAGCAAACAAAAAAAAGGCAAAATTAAAACAATCAAAGTCTTTTATGAGGGAAATCCAAAAGTAGCTGTGAGACCACCATGGGATGGCGGACTGACTTGGTCTAAAGATGCTAGTGGAAATCACTTTATAGCAAATAGCAACCAAGGAATTGGGGCTAGTATTTGGTGGCCTTTAAAAGATCACATGTACGATGAGGTAGACAGTATGCTGATTAGTGCAAATGTTCCAAAAAATTTGATGGATGTATCAAATGGTAGATTGAGAAAAGTTGTAGAATTTGAGGATTCAAAAACATACTATTGGTTTGTGTCTAACCCAATCAATAACTATGGAGTTAATATCAACGTTGCAGACTACGCAATGTTTAGTGAAGTTTTCAAGGGTGAAAAAGGTGATTTAGATTTGGTTTATTATGTTTTAAAAGAAAACTTAGAAAGGGCGAAAACTCATTTTAAACAAGTCCCAAAAATGATGGAAGCATTTGAATATTGGTTTGGTCCCTATCCTTTTTATGAAGATAGTTTCAAAGTAGTTGAGGTTCCGTATTTAGGAATGGAACATCAAAGTTCAATAACATATGGCAACAAATACATGAGAGGTTATTTGGGTGGTGATCTATCTGGAACTGGTCATGGACTTAAATTCGATTACATAATAATACATGAAGCAGGTCATGAATGGTTTGCTAACAGCATTACATACAAGGATCCAGCAGATATGTGGATTCATGAAGGATTTACCGCCTATTCCGAAAATCTATTTTTAGACTATTATTATGGAAAAGAGGTTTCGGCTGATTATGTAATTGGAACCAGAAGAGGAATTAGAAATCAAAGTCCAGTGATTGGTCCTTACGGAGTCAACAGAAGAGGGTCTGACATGTATAACAAAGGGGCTAATATACTACACACCATTCGTCAATTTTGTGAGTCTGATGAACAATGGAGATCAATATTAAGAGGGTTAAATAAAGAATTTTATCACCAAACTGTAACTACAGATCAAATTGAAAATTATATAGATGATCAGCTTGAAATTGATTTAAAAGTATTTTTTGATCAGTACCTAAGAGACCCCAGAATACCCACATTTGAATACAGCATTCAAAATGGTATTCTAAAATACAAATGGACAAATACAATTGATGGGTTTCATATGCCCTTAGAGATATCAGCTGGTGATAGTAATTTCAAAATACATCCAACCAATGATATTCAGGAAATGAATTTAAATTATGGAGATATAAAAATTGATAGAGACTATTATGTCTTTAAATCAAAGATTAATTAATTATTTTCAACAATCTCTTTTCTAGGGTATTTACAACATCCATGTAGATTATTATAAGCCTCTTCCGTAGCTAGAAATGAGCCATTATCATGCCCAACACCAGCAATTGCTTTTCTTATATCTTCAATTGTAGTAACTCTAGCATTGTATATTAAGGATATTTTGTTTGATGGAATGTCCCAGTTTGAATATTTAACACCTTTTACTTTATACGTGGCTTTTTCAATTCTGTTTTTACACATTCCACACATCCCTAATACTTCGAATGATGCCTTTTCGTTCTTATCATTTTCTTGTGAAAAAATAAAGAGTGGCGCCAACAAAAAAATTAAAACAATGTTCTTCATAATACTAATTTAAAACTTTAAAGCGAAATCCTGCATAAAATGATGCTCCAAAAATTGGGCCATGAATAACAGAAGCGTCAAATAATGAATTTGATGGGTCTTCAGAAAAAATGATTGGATTTTCTTGTTTGTAATTAAGCAAGTTCTCTCCTCCAGCATATAGTTCAAACTTCTCTGAGAAAACTTTTGTTACTTGAGCATTAATAAATGTATGTGGATTGGTATAACTGGAAATGTCCCTAGGATTTCTCATCAGACGCTGTTTGCCAACTCTGTTCAATGTAAAATCGTATTTCCATAGTTTTCCATTATTATTTTGTGATTCATATCCAATGTTGAGGAAAAAGATTTCACTTGGTTGCAATGGTTTTGATTTAACCCCATCGTTGTATGAGATTTGAACATCGTAGTTTTTGTAGGCTGTGGTCATATTAAATCTGTTTATAGAGTAAATGATTTCTGCTTGAAAGCTTTGGTAATATGATTTTTTGTCTGTTGCATTATAGATTTGTAAGATTCCAGGATACTCAAAATCGATAATGACTTTATCATCAAAATCCGTTTTAAAATAGTCAATAATAAAATTACCCTGGCCACCAAAAAGATTAAACCCTTTATCTAAACTAAGTCCATAGTTTGTTGCTTTTTCAGGATTCAAACCATAAGTTGAATTTCCTGGTTCACTTTCGATAATTTCTATCGACCTGTTGGAATAAAACATCTGTTGATTCTCAGCAAAAATATTCGCAATTTTCCTTCCTTGGCCATATGAGGCTTTGACAGTAAATCTATCCAAAGGGGTATATCTCATGTGAAATCTGGGTGTAAAAAAAGAGCCCATGTTATTGTGAGTATCATACCTCAATCCAGCAACAAGATTTAAATTATTAAAATTGTCAAAACTATATTCAAAAAAACCACCAAATGAATTGTCTTTTCGGCTAATATCACGTCTATTCAAAATTTCATCGTAAGCATCTGAGGTGAAATTCAAACCAAATTTTATTTTATTTTGTGTATTGGTAATTATACTATTATAGACAATATTTGAGAAGAAACTATCTTGATTAATGTCGTAGTTTCTAAACCCATAAACTGAATTTTGATCATGAGAACTATATGATAGTTGAAGCCCTAGACTTTGAAAAGGTAAATTTGGATTAACATATCCCAACTTAAAAGATGAATCAAACCTTTTTGTTGAAATTTCACCGTTCCAAACATTTCTGGACTCATTGTTATTCATACCAAATATTTTTTCATCATCTAGATATCTAATATTAAAAAAACTGACAATACCATTTATTGCGTCAGTATATTGCCATTTATTTAAAAAGTTATTTTGATCTTGAAGAGGCTTATCTAAAAAACCGTCATTGTTCTTGTCATTAATTTTATCTCTTCGATTGTGGTGTAAAAAGAATGTAGTTGTTAATTTTTCACTTACCTTCTCATTTAAATGAGCATTCATCTCTAATCTTCCATCAAAACCATAAAACCCATTTAGAAAAATTGGAATATCATTTAATGGCTTTTTTAACTCCGCATTAATTTGACCCGCTATACTTTCAAAACCATTTACAACACTACCCATTCCTTTGGTTACTTGAATACTTTCCACCCAAGTACCGGGTGTGAAAGAAAGTCCAAATGCTTGAGATGCTCCACGGACCATAGGAATATTTTCTTCTGTGATTAATATGTAAGGGCTTTTTAAGCCAAGCATTTCTATTTTTTTTGATCCAGTTAATGCATCAGTGAGATTTACATCGACAGCTGGATTTGTTTCAAAACTTTCAGAAAGGTTACAACAAGCTGCTTTCAATAATTCTTGTTCACTTATTAATACAACATTTTGAGCCATTGAATAGATTCTTTGAGTAGGATTCTTCTTCTTAACTACTGTAACTTCGTCCAAATCGTTGTCATCGACCTTCATATAATGATCCAAATACTTTTGGTCAGTGACTTTAATTGTATCATTTACAAAACCTATGTAGCTTATAACTAGCTCACTGTTATTTCGCATCTTTTCTATTGAAAATTTCCCATCTTGACCAGTAACTGTTCCTGAGCTTGAGTTTAACCAATAAATATTTGCACCCTCAATTGGATAATCCTTATTGTCCGAACTAAATAAAATTTTACCCGAAATAATTTCTTGACAAAAAATTAAAGATGGAAATAAAAATATGATTAAATATTTTGAATATTTTTTCATTTTCAATATTGATTACAATATTAATACAAAAAATAATTCCAACTACTTAAAATTTCGTTAAATTCAGTTTGTGAAAAAAGAATCACATATGATGTCCTATGGGTATAACCCTGACTGGAGTGAGGGATCTGTAAAGCCTCCAATTTTTCAAACATCAACATTTGTTTTCAAAAACGCTGCTGAAGGAAAAAGATTTTTTGAGGTTGCATACGCTAAGTCAAAACTTAAAAAAAATGAACAACTTGGTCTGATTTATTCCAGATTAAACAATCCTAATATGCAGATTCTGGAGGAAAGATTGGCCATATTAGAAGGCAGTGAAAGTGCTGCAGCTTTTGTTAGTGGAATGAGTGCAATTTCAACTGTAATGCTTGCATTTTTAAAGCCTGGAGATGCTCTTTTAATTAGCAATCCAACTTATGGTGGCACTCATACTTTTGTATATAATTATTTGAAAGAAATTGGTGTAAACATCATATCATTTGACTTTGATGATAAGTATGATAATGTCATGAAAAAACTTAATCATTCAAAGATGGAAAATAAACTTAAAATGATATATGTTGAGACACCTGCAAACCCAACAAATACATTGATTGATCTTAACATGGTTGAAAAAATTAAAAAAACCATTCAAGACAAAACTGGGTTGGAAATTATTTCAGTATGTGATAACACATATTTAGGTCCTATTTGGCAAAGTCCGCTTGATTTTGGTATTGACCTTACTTGTTATTCAGCAACAAAATTTTTAAATGGTCACAGTGATGTAATAGCTGGTGCTGTGATGGGTTCAAAAAGTGTTATATCGCAAGTTAAATACCTACGAACTTTTCTTGGTGGTATGATTGCTCCATACACAGCATGGCTCTTAACCAGAAGTTTGGAAACTTTACATGTAAGAATGAATTATCAAGCTGGAAACAGCATTAAAATTGTTAACTTTTTAAAAACACATAAAAATGTTGATGAAATTTATTATCCAGGTTATGAAAATATGAATCAATCACAGAAGGAAATTTATAGAAGTCAATGTAGCCATGGTGGAGCTATGATTGCCTTTACTGTTGTAGGTAATGAAAAAGGTGCTTTTAAATTCTTAGATTCATTAAAGCTTATCAAACTCGCAGTTAGTTTAGGCAGCAATGAAAGTTTAGCTCAACATCCATATTCAATGACTCACTCCGATGTTCCCAAAAATGTAAAAGATAGTATCGGAATTACTGATGGTTTAATAAGACTTAGTGTTGGCATAGAATATGCTGATGATATTATAAATGATTTAAAACAAGCTTTAAATAAAATATGAAAAATAACCTTTATCTATTAACAATATTATTTTTTACATTGTTTTCTTGCGGAGATGAAAATTCTAGCTCGAATGAGATAGACCCAACTGAAGAGGTTCAAATTGAACTTGGTAAAACAAACCAAACAATTGAGCATAATGGTATTACCAGAACATATGTTCAGTATGTACCAAATTCTTATAATCATGAAAATCCAACACCACTTGTAATTAATTTTCACGGTAATGGTGGTGACGCCCAAGCTTACGCTGATTCGACAGGCGATTTTTATGAGTTTCATAATGTCTCTGAATCAGGAAAGTTTATTGTTGTTTATCCTCAAGGAGTTGTAAGGGTGAAAGGTGCTGCTGAATGGGATCCTGGAGATAATAGCAGTACAAACATTAATGACAATGATTTATTTTTTACGGAAAAATTAATCGAAGATATAGACGAAACTTATAATATTGATTTGACAAAAGTTTATGCAGTTGGTTTTTCAAATGGTGGAATGATGGCCTACGGACTTGCTTGTAAAAGACCAACCAAAATTGCAGCAATTGGAATCATGTCTGGTATAATGCTCCCAGATGACAGTTGTAATTCCAACGAATATACATCTGTAATTCATTTTCATGGCACTTATGATACAGATGTTCCTTATAATGGTGAATTAGATTTTGACTCTGTTCCATATGTTGTAAATTTTTGGCTAAACCATAATTCAATCCCACAGTCTAGTGAAACAATTACTCAACTTAACGGCGGGGTCGGCACAAAAACCGAATACACAGGTGGCAATGGGAATACTGATTTTACATTATATAAAATTGATGAAGAATATGGCAAAGAAGGTGGGCATGTATGGTTTGGAGACGCCATCAATGGTAAAATCCCAGGCCAAATAATGTGGGATTTTTTATCAAATTATACTACTAATGACTAATTCTGGGGAATATCTTGATTAATGATATTCATGTCTACGGAAAAATCATTTTTTCCTAAGAAATGTTTACTAAAATAATCCGCTTTAAGCCAGAAAAAATACTCACTCATACTTCCAAATCCGTGTCGTTGACCTGGTAGGATCATGAACGAAAATCTTTTATTCTCCTTAATTAAAGCATCAACAACTCTCATCGTAGCAGCTGGATGAACATTATTATCCATATCACCAGTTACCAATAGTAAATGTCCTTTTAAATTTTTAGCAAGTTCTTGATTGTTATCAATCTCATACTTATATTCAATATTCCCGTCTTTATCTAATTCTTTTTCTATCCCGTGGTGACTTTCGCTCCACCAACTGTTATAAATTGCATTATCGTGATTACCTGCTGAGGAAACAGCAACCTTGAAAAAGTCAGGGTAAACTAACATTGCTGCAGTTGACATAAAACCTCCTCCAGAGTGACCAAAAATTCCGACTTTATTTATATCAATAAAGTCGTGTCTTGCCGCAAGTTGTTCAGCTACGTATTTTTTATCAGCCAAGCCATAATCTCTTAAATTTCCATAACCATAATTATGGTACCATTTAGATCTATCGGGATGACCACCCCTATTTCCAAGTGTAACAACAATAAATCCTATTTGAGCAAGCATATCCTTTCTCGACCATCTGTAATCAGCTGAGAAAGATTTGTCAACTTGTTCAGTTTGAGGACCTGGATATACATATTCAATCAATGGATATTTTTTCGTTGGATCAAAATCAAAAGGTTTATACATAACACCATAAATATCAGTAATACCATCATTTGCCTTAGCCTTAAATGGCTCTGGAAATTTATAACCCAAGTCAAATAGTGCTGAAAGATCAGCTGTTTCTAAATCTAGAATTACATTGCCTGTTCCATCTCTTAACTCAGATTTTGGAGTTGTATTAACCCTTGAATAATTATTTACAAAAAAACTATTGTCTCCAAAGTAACTTGTATTATTAAAATTGCCAGAATTCAACTCTTTTAAATTAGATCCATTTATACTTACACTATATACAAACTCATAATATGGATCAAGGTTTTTATTATAACCGTGAGCCGAGAAGAAGACTCTGTTATTTTTTGGATCAAAATTAATCACATTCTCTACATGAAAAGGACCACTAGTCAGTCTATTTATTAATTTCCCACCTAAATCATACCTGTATAGGTGTCCCCAGCCATCCCTCTCAGACCAGTAAAGAATTTCTGATTCATTTTTGATAAGTTTAATTGGTTTTCTATTATAAATGTCATGGTAGGTATTGGTTTTTTCTGTTATTAACAACTCGGGAATATAATTTCCTTTTTTTGCAACATATGTATCAAGCTTTTTCTTATCCCTACTTATGATTTGAAAATATATATCTCCTTTTTTTGATAGAATCATAGTGGGTTTGAAATCATCTGACATCTCAGATTTTTTTCTAATGTGATTAAACAGATAGATATCTTTTTGCTCGATTGTATCCAGAACAATTTCATTAATGTCTTTTGAATTCACATTAAATACTAAAAGATTTGAAATCGGGTATTCTTTTTCCCCAGCCATATGGTATTTATAGGTCTCAAGTTTCGGTCTTTTACCCAATGAGTTTAATACCCACAAATCTTCAATTTTTCTATTGTCAACTTTTTTATATATAAAAGTTTGAGAATCATGAGACCATGAAATATTTACTCTTTTTCTATCTTGTTCATCCTCTTGTCCAGAGTCCCATCTTGATCCAGTTCCATAATCAAAATATTTCTCACCGTCGGTAGTCCATTGATTTTCAACGATTGTTGAGTCATTTTCATCCTCAACAGCTTTCAAAAAGTTTTCTTTATCCATCCAAAATAAATTATATTTTTTTGAAAAGACTACAATCGTACTATCGGGTGAAATATTTGCCCATTTTTTCCATTTCTCCTCTTTTTTCTTCTTGTTATTAATTAACTTCAAAAAGTTACTACCTATTTTATATTCAAATAAATATTCTTTTTTTTCTTTTTTGGATGAGTCTTCTTCACTAATTATTAATTCTTCAGATTTGACTCTAAATTGAAATGACTTTCCATCGTCAGCAAATTTGAAATTAAATCTTGGAAGATGTTTACCATCATAAGGATCTTTTGTGATTTCAGTTAGCCACGCTGCCATTTTATCATTGTCAAATAATTCCTTTCTATCTCTCTTATCAGCATCTACTAAATAATATTTTGACCCTTCGGTTGTTTTGTATTGATACCAAAAAAGATTTCCAGTTTTTAACCAATTTGGATATACACTGGTTGAATGAACCATCTTGGCTATATTTTTTGTAGAAAATCTAGTTGCAAGGTCATAATTGGCTCGAGGAGTAAGATCCTGACCAAAGTTGGTTAGCGAAAAAAATATAAAAAAGTAGAATGAAAATTTTTTAAACATATTGTGATACAATTAGTGATATTATTCCTAAAAATAAAGAAGTTAAATTAATGATTATAATTCTAATTAGCGCCAAACGTGACTTGACATATCTTCTATTATCAGGATAAAGATTTTTTAATAATGAATAGGTAAATTTTGAGTAATTTCTTCCCTCCATATACTCATACTTAGCAATATCTTTTGAATATTTTTTTCCTAAAAAATGCCCATCTTGTTCGATCTCTTTTTTCCTTTCTTGGATTTCATCATTATATATAATTAATCGAAACTCATCAATTAAGAATTTAATTGGAATAGTAGTCAAAAACCAAATAATAAGAAAAACTTGGGTTAAGTATTCAAAATCAATTTCCATCTACCAAAAAATAGCATACAACATGGCTGTTATCAACATGACTCCAAAAGCTGCTAAGTTGAATGTGGAACTGGTAGCAAAGAGTTTTTTTGATAATACAATTCCTTTTGGATCATCATCATTACCTTCAAAATAACTTATTAATGCTATAATCAATAAAGTTCCTATGCAGGTCACTAACATCTGATTCATAAATGGAATATTTATAAAAATAGATGCATCACTCCACCCATTAGGCGCAACTTTAAAATACATTGCAATTGGAATAGATAAAATAACACCCCATATGGCTGCATTATTTGTTGCTTTTTTATAAAATAATCCCATTAAAAATACAGCTAGAATTCCCGGACTTACAACACCAGTGTATTCTTGTATAAATTGGAATACCTGACCTAGACTTCCAAGCTGAGGAGCAAGAATCATAGCAATAATCAATGCAACTAGTCCGGTTAACCTACCGACTTTTACCATTTGTTTATCATCAGCTTTTTTATTGATTGTGGACTTATAAATGTCCATGGTAAATATTGTCGATGTTGAATTTATCATTGATGCTAATGATGATACAATTGCAGCCGCTAATGCAGCTAAAATTAAACCTTTCAAACCAACAGGGATGAAGTTTTTAATTAACCAAGGGGCAGCATTGTCATTTGCAATATTCCCTGCTGAACCTAAAAATCCTTCATTACTCAAAAGAGCCATGTTTAACTGACCTGTTTCAGGATCAAGATTCATTACATATGCTATAATACCAGGAAGCACAACAATCAATGGGATAATTAGTTTTAAAAAAGCTGCGAAAACAATTCCTTTTTGGCCTTCCTCTAAACTTTTTGCTGCTAATGTTCTTTGGATGATATATTGATTAAAACCCCAATAATATAGATTCGCAACCCACATTCCACCAATTAAGACTGCTAAACCTGGTAAATCCCACCATGCATCTCTTCCATTCGGAGTTATTATCTCTCCTTTGGATAATATCATGGAAAATCTTTCTGGTGCTTTATCATATATATATTTTAAACCATCAACAAAACTGCCTGAATCTGTAACATTAGACAAAGCAAAATAAGTCATTAGTAAACCACCGAAAATTAGTAAGACAACTTGTATAACATCCGTCCAGGCAACAGCAGCAAGCCCACCCCAAAGTGAATATGCAGCTGCAAAAAGTGCTAACCCAATAATGCTCATTAATAATATGCTGCCATCACCACTTCCAATTATAGTATCTAAAGCTTTACCGCCTAAAAATAAAACAGTAGTTAAGTTTACAAATACAAACAATGCAATCCAAAAAACAGCCAGTATTGTCTTCAGGTTTGAGCTGTATCTCTTTTCAATAAACTCGGGAATTGTATATAACCCTTTATCAATAAAAATGGGGAGAAAAAATTTCCCAACAACTAAAAGTGTTATCGCAGCCATCCATTCGTAAGAAGCTATCGCTAAACCTAGAGCAAATCCTGATCCAGACATCCCAATAAACTGCTCAGCAGAAATATTTGCAGCAATTAAAGAAGCTCCTATTGCCCACCAGGGAAGTGATTTACCCGCTAAAAAATAATCTTCTGCGCTCTTTGATTTTCCTTCTTTTTGTCTTGAAACATATAATCCTATTGATAATATCAGTATCGCATATAAGGAAAAAACTACTATGTCAATTGTTGAAAAATCCATACGCTTTATTCTAGCTCAGATTCTGTTAATTGACGTTGATAAACATAAACTGTTTTCAATTTACCATCTATAATTTTAGCATCTACAACCCTTGAAATATCATTCATCGAATCATCCCCAAAAGTTATCGAAAGACCCGTGGTCACCCAATTCTCGATTGGCTTTTCAGTAAACATAACATCTGTTGATACTGACCAGTTTATTGTCCATTTTGTGTTTGGGTAAGCAGTTAAAAATTCCTTAGATAATTTATAGTGTTCATCAATACCAACTACAAGTTCACCACTAGGTCCATAATAAGTAACATCATCATGCTCCAAATCTTTAATTGTTTCATAATCTCTAATATTATAGGCATCAAAATATTTTTTGATAACATCTGTGGACTCAACATCTGCAGAATTTATATCAATAATATTACCTTCATCTTGCTCATAGCCAATTTTCACAGAGGTTGTATTCGCACATCCATACAATAAAAATAACGAGAGTATTGTAATGTAGTTTTTCATGATTTTGAATTTAAAAAATTTAATTGGTAATAAAGTACTAAATGTGATTAAATTTTGGAATAACTTTTATTAATTTTATTGTTAATAAATATTGGTGTTATGGCAAACAGAAAAATATCTTTAAATATTCGAAAAACCCACAGATACTTGGGTTTATTTCTTGGAATCCAGTTTCTTTTTTGGACAATAAGTGGTTTGTATTTTAGTTGGACAAATCTTGACGAAATACACGGCGATCAATTCAAAAAAACAGATGTAAAACATTCTGGTTTTTACAATTTGATTAGCCCAAGCTCACTTAATATTGAGGATCCAATAAAATTTATTGAGTTTAGAGAAATTGCAAATGAACCATACTATTTTATCAACAATAAGACATTATACAATGCCACTACCGGCACTATAAAAAACGAAATTAATGAAAATGAGGCAGTAATAATTGCCAGTAAATTTATCAAAGAAGATTTAACTGTTAGTTATGTTGAAAAAATTACAGAAACAGGTCCTCACCACGAATATAGGGAAAGGCTTCTACCAGCCTATGTTATTTCGTATGATACAAAAGATAATTTAAAGGCCTACGTTTCAACAACTGATGGGAAATTCCAAACTGTCAGACATAGGAATTGGAGATGGTTTGACTTTTTATGGATGACTCATACAATGGACTACGAGGGACGTGATGATTTCAATAATAAAATTTTAAGAGCTTTTTCATTACTTGGTTTAATAACGGTTATGAGTGGATTTACGTTATGGTTTGTTTCTTCAAAAACGATCAGAAGAATCAGAAGTTTTTTTAAGTAATATATTTGATGAATATCGATAGGTAATTAAAATAATTATGATCGAAAATAACAGTCATTAAAAAATAGGTTTGACACTTGAATGATAGGACTTATTTTTTATTTAACTCCTCCTTAATTTTTAAATAATCGCTATACATATATTTTTTACCCCGGAAGTAAATGGAGTGAACTCCAGGTGGTATAAATAATTTTGAAAGCGCTATATCTCTCTTACTTAATTTCATAAATGAAGTTGATAAATTATCTTAAAACATACTCAGGATAATCAGTAATAATCGCATCAACTCCCCATGAAATAAGTTTACTAATATGATTAATATCATTCACTGTCCAAGTGTAAACTTTAAAACCTTCCATTTGGATTTTCTTTATTATATCATGGCTCAACTTTTTATGATTTGGATTAATAGCAAACGCATTAAGTTCCTTAGCGATAGGTATTGCATAAATTGGATTCTTATCTGTTAATACAGCAATTCTAAATTGATTAGTTAATTTTCTGAATTCTCGTAGTTCACCCCAGTCAAAACTTGAAACATATAATTGACGATTTTTCCAATTACCATTCAAAACTGATTTCTGCATTATTTCTAAAACACCTTTGGCAGTATTTTTTCCCTTAAGTTCAATATTAAGATTCACCTTTCCATTTATAGTACTTATTATTTCATCGAGAGTTGGAATGGAATCAGTACCCATCACTTTTAATTTTCTTAGTTGAGTTAGTGTTTTTTTTTCAATATCTCCTTTTCCATTGGTTAGTTTTCTTAATTTTTTATCATGAAAAACAACAATTTCACCAGTGAGACATCGAAAGACATCAATTTCAATACCATCTATATCGTATGAAAGTGCTTTATTCACAGAGGTTATAGTATTTTCAGGAGCATGTCCCATAGCGCCCCTGTGGCCAATAACTTGAGTGTCCTGTGCAGTGATAAGTGAAGTTGTCATTAACAATATTATCACTAAAAGAAATTTTCGAAATCTCATTTTAAAATTTATTTTATTACTTTAAAAGACTAATTAAAAAAACTTATTTTCTAATTTTTCGTAATACAATATCTTGAATAAAAATTATAAAACCATTGCGTTTTAGGTAAGTCCTACCTACTTAAAGTCTATTTGTTTAGCAGATTGGAGCCACAGCACAATAATTCTATGATTTTCTCATCTTTCTTACAATAAACTTAACGTATTCTGAACAGCAACCAAGATTCAACTGAATTAGGTTTCGTAATAGACAAAACCTGCTCGTTTGGTGAAAAAGCGTAATTAAGTTTGTATTTTAATTCAATATCTGACCTTTCAACTTTAATTTCATATTCTTCAGCATAAATTTTCCCAGATGCTGCTAGCTTACTATCTAAAAAACGTTCAAAATGAACATCTGAATTATCACCACGAAATATTTGAACGATTTCACCAGAATGGACTTCAGACCACATACCTAGAAAAGGTTCAATATAATTTTCATTGGACAAATTATTAAATGAAAGTAACGATAACGTTAATAAGAAATATTTTAACATTGTATTTTGATTTTTGACAAAACTAAATATCAAATGTTAATGAATATTTAACAATAAATGAATAAATAATGAATTATAATAATGTTCAATTTATTAAAAGTTTTCATTCATTAATGAAAAAGTTTAATTGGAAAAAATGAAAAAAAATTACCTTAATACTATTTTTATAGAAGTCTTCGAATTTATTAACAATAAGTTAAAATCTAAACCCCAACAAAAGCATAATTTTATTAATATGTTTAAAAATTTAATCCTCACATTATTAAGTCTTTTAATTATTTCCTGTGCATCAGGTGATAATAATCAGATGGCAGAGAGCATAATTAATAACACAGAAAATAAAATAATTTTATTAGAAATACCCAATGAATTAAGTTATTTAAGTGATGATGAAGAATATGGTAATTTTGAAATACCTGTTCCTGAAATTACCGAAGATATTTATAGTAATGCATTAATATCTGCTTACATTCAAAGAACATATGACGATGATAGACCTAATAGGTGGAGTCAGCTTCCTCAAGTTTTTATTAACTCCGAATCAAGTACATCTGCATACTTAAGTTTTGGAGAGGGGTTTATTAGAATTTCTTTTCAATCTAATCAATCCGTTTTGGGTTTATTTGAAAGGTTTTCAAGTAGAGTATTAAAACTAGTTATTGTTAATTAACAATCTTCTCTCCCATAGAAATTTATTACAACTTAATATTTGGATAAAAAACGAAAAAACTAATTCTACTATTAATACTTGTTCCAATAATATCATTTAGCCAGGAAAAAGAAATTGATTTTGATTCAGTTGAGAGACCTCCAATTTATCCAGGATGCGAGCCATATATCCAACAACTAAGAAGTT
>OZSS01000236.1_pt1 | contig 25695 bp, 21 predicted proteins | sample 1779911 | NCBI WGS metagenome assembly OZSS01 (sample SAMEA2603589, study PRJEB24840) | metagenome | biome: Water; feature: Photic zone; material: Seawater sample | place: Mediterranean Sea | collected 2013-11-12 | depth 10 m
GGATAGAGTGCTTGGCTACGAACCAAGAGGTCGGGAGTTCGAATCTTCCCAGGCGCACCATATTTATTATGAAAAAAATATTTTTTTTATCTCTTTTTCTGTCAACTATATTGCTTGGTTACGACAGAATTACTGGACTTCCTTTTGCGACTCGTTCTGAAGTAATTGCTGAAAACGGAATGGCTGCTACCAGCCATCCTTTAGCTACACAAGCAGCAATTGATATCTTAAAAGATGGTGGGAATGCAATCGATGCAGCAATTGCTGCAAATGCTGTTTTAGGCTTAGTAGAGCCTACTGGTTGTGGAATTGGCGGTGATCTATTCGCAATTATTTGGGATTCAAAAACAAATCAACTATATGGCCTCAATGCATCAGGTCCTGCTCCTAAAGACATGAGCATTGATTTTGTGAAAAACAAAGGCCTCTCCAAAATACCGGCCTATGGACCATTGCCCGTCACAGTACCAGGAGCAGTTGGTGGTTGGGCAGAAATGCACAAGAGGTTTGGAAAAATTAGCTTTTCAAAATTGTTTGATCATGCCATTCATTATGCTGAAGAGGGTTTTCCAGTAACCGAGCTAATAGCATATTATCTAGAAAGATCTTCTAGGAATTTTGCTGAGTATCCAAACTTTGCTGATGTATGGATGCCTACAGGAAAAACACCTAAAAAAGGTGAAATATTTAAAAACGCTGATTTAGCGAGTACATACAAAAAAATAGCTAATTCTTATGGAAATTCCTTTTATAAAGGAGATATAGCAAAAAATATTTCCGACTTCATTAAATCACAGGGTGGACTGCTTACAGTGGAAGATATGTTTAACTATACTCCAGAGTGGGTTGAGCCTGTTTCTACAAATTACAGAGGCTATGATGTTTGGGAATTGCCACCAAACGGTCAAGGCATTGCTGCTCTTCAAATCTTAAATATTTTAGAGGCTTATGATATTTCTTCGATGGGCATTGATTCGGCAGAATATGTTCATCTTTTTACTGAAGCAAAAAAACTAGCTTTTGAAGATAGAGCAAAATATTATGCTGATCCAGCTTTTTCAGATATTCCAACTAAAACACTCATATCAAAGAAATATTCTGATGATAGACGTAGCTTAATAAATGCAAATAAATCATCCTCAAGATATGATGCTGGTTTAGAGACAGGAGATACAATTTATCTTACAGTTGCTGATCAGTATGGAAATATGGTGTCGCTCATTCAAAGCAATTATCGTGGCATGGGTTCAGGCATGGTGCCTAAAGATCTAGGGTTCATGTTACAAGATAGAGGCGAGATGTTTAGTCTTGATGCAAACCATAAAAATTCTTTAGTTGGTGGTAAAAGACCTTTTCACACAATAATTCCAGCATTCATAACAAAAAATGGTGATCCATACATAAGTTTTGGGTTGATGGGCGGGGCGATGCAACCCCAAGGCCATGCTCAGATAGTAATAAATTTAATAGATTTTAAGATGAATCTGCAAGAGGCTGGTGATGCACCACGCATTAGACATGCTGGGTCATCTCAACCAACTGGTGAGATTATGTTGGATGGGGGTTATATAAGCCTTGAATCGGGATTTTCTAATAACACCAGACAAAGCCTTACAAAAATGGGTCATGTTTTAAGGTATGACAAAGGTAGTTTTGGTGGATATCAAGCAATAATGCTTAAAGATGGTGTATATTATGGTGCATCTGAAAGCCGTAAAGATGGTCAAGCATCTGGTTATTAGCGCCCGTAGCTCAGTTGGATAGAGCATCTGGCTTCGAACCAGAGGGTCGGGAGTTCGAGTCTTCCCGGGCGCACCAATCAACTATGAGTGTTTAGTTTTCTTATTTGCAAAGAAAACACCTAGGAAAATTAACATAGCCCCAAACAGCATGTCTGTAGTTAACGTTTCATCTAGGACGATGATTCCTAAAGAAATACTAGATACTGGAACTAAGTAAGTAACGAATGAGGAATTAATTGGCCCTATGCGCTTAATTAATTTAATAAATATCACGTAGGCTAACGAAGTATTAACAACGCCCAGTAAGGTCAAATAAAGCCATGATGTAGCACTTATTGTTGTGAAAGGATTTGAATAATTGAGCAAAAATGGAGCCATCAAAAATGCGCCCACTATAATCGAGCCCATTCCAATGAAGGAGTTACTTATTCTAGCTGGCGTTTTAGCTAAATATACGCCCGCGATAGCATAAGACAGAGAAGCAACCACACATAAAATTGATGCAAATAAATCTAAATTGCCTGATGGTCCTACAAGCAAAAACAAACCAGAAAACCCAATCATAACTCCTGATAATTTGAAGTATGAAAATTCACCTTTGTATAGTGTGAACAAAATTAATGCCGTAAGTATTGGCACAGTGGCTTGCAGGATAGAAAGTGAGCCAGCGCCAAGCGACACAGAAGCATAAGCAAACATAGTAAAAGGTAATGCTGTGTTTAACATTCCAATTAATAAAAATGAAAAGCCATGTTCGTAAAATGAATGTTTTTTCATCTTTCTTATAAAGAAGGGGGCAATAAATAAAGCTGCCAAAATCATTCGAATTGAGACTATTTGCAACGGATCAAGTCCATCTAACACCAATAATCTTAAAAAAAGAAATGATGCGCCCCAAAGCAAGGACACTGCTAATAATGTTAAAAAATCTTTCGTGTTCATGATGAAAAAAGGCCCCTTTAATAAAAGAGGCCTATCCATAAGTAAAGCTTATGTCGGATCTAGGTCGTACCTGGTGTCAGCAGTTACCTCCTAGCAATCCTGAATATTGTTTAATACTAATTTGGATCACCTCCTTGGCTGAGAATTAATCTTACACACCGTATTTCTCTGCTTAAAATAGGGTGTGGGACACCTAATTGAATATTAAGTTAAAAAAAATAAATTGAAAAGATTATTTAGTTCTTTTGTTCAACATTTTGTTGTTGAAGGTAGGTTAGAAACTCTTGAGCAACGTCATAATCAGAATTGAAATATTCAAATGCAACTCTTTTTATATAAGAGTCATTGATGGGTTTATTTAAAAAGTAATCTACCATTTCTTTCATACTGTATAAGTATACAGTATTTTAGAATAAAAAAAAGGGGAGGTTTCCCTCCCCTTTTAAAAAAAAGATTACTTTTAGAATCTCCAGTTTAGACTTGCAGTAACTTGTCTACCAATGGAAATGAAGTTGATCTCTTTATCAAAGACATCTTCTTCTGTACCATCGTAGTCCATTAGGTTATTAGCAATAACTCTAACTGTTACGTCATCATTAATGTTGTAACCTAAGCCACCATTCCAAACTGTATAACCTCTAAATCTATCAATAGGATTACCATTGTAATCTAAGTATTGATCGTCATACTGTTGGAATTTGTCAATAAGTCCACCAGATCTTGTGTTGCCTGTTACAAATGCGTACCAGTCACCGATTGAGTATTCAAATGATGTGTCATAGAACCACTCATCGTTACCAAATTCACCTGTATAGCTTTCAAGATCTTCAGGATTTCCTGAAGCTGCTGATTCAAAGTACACTTCTTGGTATGCTCTATATCTAACAGCCATTGAACCTAAATCCATAGCAACGTTTTCTCTTGAGACGAAAGATGCAAGCTCTGCAACGTCAAATGCATAGTCAGCTTTCCATATGTAAGTAGCGAAGTTTACTAAACCAGCGTTTTGACGACCTGTCTGGAAGTCTACAACTTGACCATCAGCGTCTCTTGTGAAGAAGTCACAATACTTATTAGGATAATCCTCAAAGTCATAACAAGCTTCCATGTTATCTGTTAGTGAAAATGTTGTTACATAATCAGATAGGTTGATTTTAATGTAATCAACAGCAAATCTTAAATCACCAAACAATACATCACTAAACCATGTAGGCTGATAAACAAGTCCTATTGCTTCTGTATCAGCTGTTTCGTTAAATAGATTTGGGTTTCCACCTGTAATACCCTGTACAGTTTGACCAACAACTATTGAAATAAAATCTGGGGCTAATCCTTCAGCTAGACAGTTAGCCTCTCTAACTTCAGGGTTTCTACCTACACCTCTATTTCTGTAGTCACATGGGTCATTACCTGTACTATATGCAACAACCTGTGGCTGGAACAAGTCTCCTAAATCAGGAGCTTTAATAGCTGTTTGCTCAGAAGCTCTAACTGTTAAGTCGTCAGTAACTCTCCAAGCTAAAGAAGTTGCTTCAACATCAAATGATCCTGACGTTGAGCTATCAATTGTTCTAGCAGAGAAGTCAGCTGTTAAGCTAACCATTCCTGGGAATGAAAGATCACCACCTAATAGAGGTACACTTACCTCATAGTAGCTAGCATCAACTTCATATCCGCCACCAAGACCAGGTCTTGCTGCACTTCTTGTTATTGCTAAATCTTGAATAGCTGAAGAATTGTAATACCCTTGCTCTACTCGACCTTCAAAACCTATAGCTGCTTTTACTGTACCTGCTGGTGCTTCAAATACATCACCTGCAAGTGTTGCATATGTAAGTTCTTGCTCGATTTGTGCATTGGTCCTTAAGTTAGTACCAATATATTCTCTTGCAGCCTGTGAAGGAGCACCTCTACCCATAATGTTTAAAGGAGCACAATCACCCACAGCTCCGAGTAAGCTTGGTCCGTAAAGTGTGTTACCTGTAAGAGCGCCGGGAGGCCCGTATACATAGTCGAATAATGCAGGGCTATAATTAGGATCATAGTTCATCTTACAGTCAATTGCGCCTGTGTCTGGGTTAATACCAACATCTAATGCTGCTGCATATCTTGCACCAATGACACCTGGTGCGTCTGAGTAAATAAATGTATTACCAATTGAGTAACCCATTGCGTATTGGAAATCATTATCACCAACAGCAAAATCACCCTCTAAACCAACTGCATAGAAAGATACTGAGTTGTTGTTCTCAATTGTGTAACCACCGTCACCTTTTTCAAGTAAGTCAACGTGTGATTTAGATACATAAACACCTGAAAGTCCGTACTGAGACATAATGTCTCTTGAGCCTTGTGTTAGGTAAGGGTTATCAATTCCAATGAATGGAGGGAAGTCTTGACCAGAGCCAAATCCCCAAAATGAATATGGGTATCCTGACGTGTTACCATAGTCAAATGAGAAGAATCTATTTTGAAATACATCAAAATACAATCTTGCATTGTCACCTAGATCATAGTTTGCAAACAAACTGAAGTTTAATCTCTCAAAACCTGCTCTGTATGTGTTGAAATCACCTCTGTAGCCGTCATCTCCATCGTATGAGCGAAGAGAATTACCGTAGTAAATACCTGGATTGTACGGTGTTAAATCTCCAATACCACCAAAGTGCCAGTATGTGCCATCTGGGAATGCACCATCATATGGCCAGAAATCATAATATCCGCCAGCGAATGAATACTCATAAACTGAAGCTTTTCCTGATTCTGGAACAGCTGATAATGTTACACAACCAAATTCTGTTGTGCCTTCAGGACCATAATCACTGAAAATTGGTGAACCAGCAGCTGTATATCTTGTTTGATAAGGAGCAGCTGAGTTGTATGTGTTTCTGAATGAACCAGTACCACACATACCTGTTTCTTTGTTGTAATATCTTTCTACGTCACCGGTAAATACAGTACCAATATCTTCGTATTGGAATGTCATTACCATGTTACCTTTACCGTCAGCAAAGTTTCCACCTAAGACCCACTGGAAAGATAGGTCTGATGATAGGCCAGCAAAATCATCATAAACTAAACTTGCATTTGAACCTTCATAGTTATCTTTAAGCACGTAGTTAATAACACCAGCAATCGCGTCAGAACCATATATAGCTGAACCTCCAGCATTTAGGATCTCAACTCTATCGATCATTTGTGATGGAATGTTGTTGATATCAACAGCATTACCGCTACCACCTGATCCGGCTGGCGATGTAGAACCAACAAATCTTCTTCCGTTAACAAGTACAAGTGTTCTACCTGAACCTAGTCCGAAATTGTTAGCAAGTGCTTGTCCTACTGACAATGAACTTTGGTTACCAAAGCTACCACCTGAACCACTTGTCAGAGAGTTAGTAACTCCAATTCCAGGCACATCAAACAATGCATCAGCAGCGTTTGTGTAGCCTCTGTTTTCGTATTCCTCACCATAGATGATTGTTACAGGCTGAGCAACGTCGTACTCATTTCTAGCAATCCTAGAACCTACAACAACAACTTCTTCTGGTTCGGCATCATCTTCAGCATCTCCAGTTTCTACTTGCTCAACAGCTGATTCACCAGCGGCTGGATTTTCTTCATCAGCAATTAAGAAACTGAAAAATCCCAAGGAAACTAATAGTAAAAGTAATCTTTTAGTCATATTTATCCCCAAAAAAATTTATTTAATGTTTGTTTATCGCTCGATTAGCCCATTTTGTCAAGGAATTAGGGCTATTTTTGATAAAAATATGCATTATTGACGTTTTTTGCATACAAAATTGCTTTAAACCCAATAAAAATGGCGGAGAGAGAGGGATTCGAACCCTCGGAACGCTATCAACGTTCACTACCTTTCCAAGATAGCGCGATCGACCACTCTGCCATCTCTCCGGAATCAAGGATTATATTAGAATTTTTTACTTGTGTCTTACTGGTATTATTGCAATACCGCCTCTTCTTTCAAAAAAAGCCTCAACTTTTTTTGCATTAAAGTTCATTTCTAGTAATTCGCTCAATATCTCCTCAGTACACCTTTCGTGATAGCCCTCGGATTTATGGTATCTACCAAGCATCAAAGATATAGCATTTTGATCAGCGTTAGAAAAAGCCCCAGTAATCTTAATCTTTGCATTATCAGGTTGGTTAGTTATAGGGCATAAAGATCTAAAACCATCAAAGTAAAGAACTGTTTTAGATTTCTGTCCTGATGGTGGTGTTATTTTTTTTCGCGCAACCACAACATTTTTTCCTTTCTCTGCCCATGGCTGATATATAGATTTAATTTGAATTTTAGATTCAGTTAACTTTTCCAGATGTCTCTTCAAGATTTTTTTGACTTCTGATAGGGAGTTAAATCTTTTGTGTATAAGGGAGTTAACAAAAAGCTTAAGAGATTTTGATTCTACGGTGCATGGTGAGGATGCATCAATAACTACTGATAATTCATTGTGAAATACCTTCCCCATTTTATTTATCCAAATTACTTCATGCAGATTCCATATATCTTTGCCCCTGAATGCGTGGGTCATGCCTAGCCTTTGATCAGTTCTTGAAATTGGAAAAAGTATATTTGGTGAAAATTTATCAGGACTTGCGATTTTCTTTCCAAGTGGGTTAGTCACAATTTAGTCCTTGATACCAGCACCTCTATGCAAAAGGTAATAAGCTAGGGCAAAGAATATTACTGTGAAAACGACTATGAGTGAAAACCCTTGCAACGGATCTATCTCAGAAGTGCCCAACATTGCATATCTGAAGAAATTAACTATGTACAGAATTGGGTTTAGTTTTGATAAAAATTGCCATTGTTCTCCTAAAATTTCTATTGAATAAAATATACCGCCAAGATAAATCAAAGGAGTTAGTACAAAAGTCGGCACAATGCTTACGTCATCAAATGTTTTTGCATAGACACCATTAATCAGACCAAGGATAGAAAACAAGGCAGAAGTAATGAGTATTGAAAAGAGTGTAAGCAATAGATTATCGATGGCAAAGGATGTGAAAAATAAACTGACTACCACAACTACAATACCAACCAAAACACCTCTTGCGACCCCGCCCATTACAAATCCGATGAGGATTTGCCAGTTAGGCATTGGTGATATCAGTATTTCTTCAAGGGCTTTTTGGAATTTTGCACCATAAAAAGCTGAGGCAACATTGGCGTATGAATTTGTAATCACAGCAAGCATTATTAAACCTGGAACCATAAATTCCATATAAGTTAAGCCCTCATATCCAGGCATCTCACCTATTCTTTTACCGATTAGCTGTCCAAAGATCAGAAAATATAGTGCTGTGGTCATCGCTGGCGGAATGATAGTCTGTATCCATATTCTTAAAATCCTTCTAATGTTGCCAACTGTTAGAGTCTTAAGTGCTTGTAAATTATTCATTACTTGGCAGTTAGATTTAAAAACAACTCCTCCAGTCTGTTCGTTTGATTCTTCATATTTGCCACTTCAATAGTCCTTAACTCGCTTTTATCAAATAAGTCATTAATAGTGACATCCTTTGGAACTATTACTGAAAATTTATTTTCATCAAGCACCTGCGTATCAAAACCCTCAATTGAGAAATTTTCTGGAAGCTTTGAATTGGTCTCTATTGAAAAGACTTGATTTTCAAGTTGTTGCAGAAGATTACTCATCTTGGTATTTTCTATGATTTGTCCCTCATCAATTATGGCTATGTTCCTACACAGATTCTCTGCTTCTTCTAAATAATGGGTAGTAAGTATGATTGTTGTTCCTGCTTTATTGATGTCAATCAAGAAATCCCACAGACTGCGTCTCAACTCAATATCTACACCTGCAGTTGGCTCATCAAGAATCAATAACTCAGGCTCATGAATAAGAGCTTTGATGATCATTACTCTTCTTTTTTGGCCGCCTGATAGTTCACGTACTATGCTGTTTCTTTTATCCCAAATGCCAAGTTTTTTTAGATAGCTTTCAGCTTTTTCTGTGGCTGTTTTGAAATCTATGCCATAGTATCCTGCTTGGGCCGTGATAACGTTGATGACTTTTTCAAATTGTGAAAAATTAAACTCTTGATTAACTACACCAAGTTTGGATTTTGCCAATGGAAAGTCTTCGTCGACATCTGTGCCGCAAATAGACACGCTGCCTGATGTCTTGTTTACCAAAGAAGCAATTATGCCGATGGTTGTAGACTTGCCTGCCCCATTTGGGCCTAGCAATGCGAAAAAATCTCCCCTCTCTACTGATAGATCAATACCACGCAAAGCTTCAACCTTATTTTTGTATGTTTTTGTAAGATTTTTAATTTCCAGTGCTTTCATTAATGTCTTCTTGATAAATGCCCTACAGCATCAGAAATACCGCTAATAGTTAATGGGTACATTTTTTTGTCCATCAAGCCCGATATCATTTTAATTGTAGAAGTATAGTCCCAATGATCAGAATGAACAGGATTCAACCAAACAGTTTTATAGAAATATGACTTAATTTTGTTTAGCCAAAATTCGCCTGACTCTTTATTCCAGTGCTCAATGCTGCCTCCGGGATTAGTTAATTCGTATGGCGCCATACTCGCATCACCAATTATGATGACTTTATGATTATGGGTAAATTTATTGATAATTGACTGTGTGGGTATCCTATTTTCATTTCTTCTAAAGTTATCTTTCCAGACTGATTCGTAAATACAGTTATGAAAATAGTAGTACTCCAGGTTTTTAAACTCTGATTTTGCTGCTGAGAATAACTCTTCGCATAATTTAACGAAGGGATCCATTGATCCTCCCACATCAAAAAACACAATAAGATTAATATCGTTGAGTTTTTCCCTTACGTATTCAAGTTCAAGAAAGCCTGCATTTTTTGCAGTCTTTGAAATTGTATCATCAAGACTAAACTCAAAGTTTTCACCCTTTCTTGTCATTTTTCTTAATTTTCTAAGTGCCATTTTTATGTTTCTAGTGCCAAGTTGTAGTGAGTCATCAAGATTTTCAAAATTTCTTTCTTCCCAGACTTTTGCTGCCATTCCTTTATTAGATTTTCCACCAACTCTTATGCCATTTGGATGTTGTCCAGCATTGCCGAAAGGTGAAGTACCTGCTGTTCCAACCCACTTATTGCCACCATGGTGTTCTTTTTCTTGTTCCTCAAGACGCTTTTTAAACTCCCTCATTAAATTCTCAAGACCGCCCAGGTCCTTTATTCTGTCTAGTTCTTCTTTGGTCAGCTCTTTTTCAAATTGCTGTCGCATCCACTCCTCAGGTATGAGTGTTTTGAGAATATCATCCATGTTTTCTATTCCGTTGAAGTAAACTCCAAATGCTTTATCAAATTTATCGAAGTATTTTTCGTCCTTCACCAGAATAGAACGAGATAACGAATAAAAATCATCCCAACTAGCAAACACAAGATTTTTCTCAAGTGCTCTAAGTAAATCAAGGAATTCTTTCAGGCTTACAGGAATACCATAAGCTCTAACAGTATTAAAAAGATTTATAAGCATTATGAAGATTCGCGTCTTGTCATGAATGCAAGACGTTGAAGCAATTCTACATCTTGTTCATTTTTCAGCAATGCACCATATAAGGGTGGAACTAAATTGTTTTGATCAGTAGTAAGAATTTCCTGTGCTATATCATCCGAAACAATTAATTTCATCCAATCAATTAATTCTGATGTCGTTGGTTTCTTCTTTAGACCAGGGACTTTTCGAATGTTAAAGAAAGTATCAATTGCGTCGCTCAATAATTTTTTCTTTATTTTTGGTATGTGCACATTGATAATTTTTTCTAGTACAGCCCTCTCCGGAAAAGCTATGTAATGAAAAAAACATCTTCTTAGAAAAGCATCAGGCAAATCTTTTTCATTGTTTGAAGTAATAATAACCAGCGGCCTTTTTTTAGCTTTAATGGTTTTGTCTAGTTCATAGCAATAAAACTCCATTCGATCTAGTTCCTGCAACAGATCATTTGGAAACTCAATATCGGCTTTGTCTATTTCATCAACCAATAAGACAACTTGCTCATCAGCTGTGAATGCATCCCATAATTTGCCTTTGTTGATGTAATTAGCAATGTCTTTAACCCTTTCATCACCTAGCTGAGAATCTCTGAGTCGTGAGACTGCATCGTATTCATACAGACCTTGTGATGCTTTTGTGGTTGATTTAATGTGCCATTCTATTAATCGCATCCCAAGTGATTCAGCAACTTCAATTGCAAGCATAGTTTTACCAGTGCCCGGTTCGCCTTTAACAAGCAATGGTTTTTCTAAATTTAGTGCAGCATCAACAGCCAACTTTAAATCGTCTGATGCAATATAGTTTTTTGTCCCTTGGAATCTCATTTTGACTAGGTTAGAGTTTATCAAAATAATTAAATAATGGTACTAGCCGATAGTTGTTTCAATCTGACACATGATAGTTTTGATCATGACCTTTATGATGTAATTAGAGAAGCTCACAATGAAGGTATTGAATATTTTTTCACCCCATCATCATCGAAGTCAGATATTGAAAAAATATTTTATGCGACTGAGAAAATTTCTAATTTGTATGTAGGTGTAGGCATACACCCCCACCATGCCTCAGAAATTAACTTACAAACTGCAGATGAATTTAAGGCATATGCAATGCATAAGAAAGTCGTAGCTATAGGAGAAATTGGTCTTGATTACTTTAGGAATTTTCAAAGCCCTTCTATTCAAAAAAAATGTTTTGATCTCTTTTTAGAGATTGCAACTGATATACATAAACCAGTTTTTTTACACCACAGAGAGGCATTTAACGACTTCTACCCTATGGTTAAAAATGCTTTGCCTGAACTCCCTCAAAGCATTGTTCATTGCTTTACTGGTACAAAGGACGAGCTTAAAGCTTTTTTGGATCTAGGCTTATACATTGGCATTACAGGCTGGATTTGTGATCCAAAAAGAGGAATGGATGTGAGAGGCTTGCTGAAATACATACCAACTGATCGACTGATAGTTGAAACAGATGCTCCTTATTTAATGCCAAAAAATTTAGCCGTTAAACCTAAAAATAGAAGAAATGAACCGAAGTACTTAATCAATGTTGTGGAGGAAATTTCATCTGCAACAAATATTAAAGCACAAACAATAGCTGAAGCATCAACAGAAAATTTTAAAAGTTTATTTGGAGTTTAAATTTAAGAATCTTGGTAATGTGAGCATAGATAGCAGCATACTCACACATATGGCTATGGCTGATAAGATTCCAAATAGTGCCGTTGGATTAAAATTTGAGAAAATAAAGACTGCAAAACCCAAAATAATAGTTGTTCCAGTAATTAGTATTGCTCTGCCTGTAGATAGAATGGTTTGATCATAATAATCAGCTATTCTTTCTTTGTTTCTTAAGTATTTCCATGAAAAGTGAATTGAATAGTCAACAGACATTCCAATACAAATAGAGGCTATTGTGATAGTCATAATATCGAGAGGTATTGAAAAGACACTCATCAGTGACAAAACAAGACCAACAGCAATTGAGGGAACTAAAATAATGGAAAATGCTACCCATGCTGATCTAAATAACAGCAACAACATAAAGAATATAGCCCCAAAAACAACACCAAATGTTTTTATTTGTGAACTAAAGAGACTTTGCAATAGGTTGTTATAAAGCACTCCCAAACCAGATACATAAAAACTAACATCGGTACCTTCTAGCTGGGCACTTAAAACAGCATTTATTTCATTTAATAACTCATTTCTGCTTAAGCCGTCCATTGAGTCAACAGTACGAAGTGATATTCTTGTTGACCTTTCATCTTCAGTTAAATACTCATCAACTATTTGTTTGGCTTGATCGTTTTCAAGTAGCGAGTTTTTGAGAAAGACCAAACCCGCTTCTCCTATCGGAAAACCGTCATTTAAATTTTCGGCAAATTCAGCACCATTGGCTATGCTTAAAACTTTACCAACACCACTAACATCATCAATTGAATTCTTAAGGGATTTCAAGAGTTCCATATTCTTTTCACGCCACCAATAAGTTGCAACTTCTGAATCCTCACTGAAAAAGAAATCATCCTCATCAATAATGATTTCCTCTTCCGGCAGCGTTAAAACAATATCAATTGGTGTAGTGCCACCAAGCTCTCTATCAATGAGAGACATCCCTTGATAAATCTCTGTGCTTTCATTGAAGTAATCAATAAATTTATTCTCAACTTTAAGTTGCATGCTCAAATAAATAAAAACAGGAATCAAAGCTAGTGAACCCACTATTGAATACTTTTCCAAAAAACTTTTTAAAGGAAGTGAAATGTTATTAATAAAATACTGAGAAATATTAGTTTTAAAATTGGTGATGAGTGGTTTAAAAGCATTTGCAATTGGGATAAAAATGAAGGATATTAAAAGATTTATTGATACTCCAACTGCCATCATTTTCCCAAAATCTATTACAGGTTTAATATCACTTAAAACCAGGGAGGCGAATCCAACCATAGTTGTTAAAGCAGCATAAAAGCATGGTACTAATATTTGTGAAAAAGCTAATGCTGCGCTTCTGTTTTCTGCAAGATCATCTTGAAGCTTCACAACAATGTGCACACTAATCGCTATGGATGAAATCAATAACAAAGCGATAAAATTTGATGAAACGATACTTATGGGCCAGTTATTTATGCCAAGCAAACTCAGGGTGAAAAAAACTACTAATGATGCATTTGCCATGATCACAAACGTTATCCAGACACTTCTTAAAAAAAGCAAAAGCAATAAGGAAAAAATTATTAAAGTCAGGAATCCAAAATTAAAAACATCACTTTTAATGTAATCAATCGTATCAACAACAATCATAGCTGGACCTGCAAGATACAGATTAAAGTCTTGATTGTTATCTAATATTTTCCTTATTTCTCTGATGGTATCGGTGTAATCATCTTGTGCGATAAGGTTGATTTGAAATGCCGTTACCGATCCGTTTTTACTTAGCACCAATTCAGAAAAAATTGGGCTTGAAGCAAATTCTTCTTGAGCTAGTTTTAAATCAATCTCATCTTGCAGGAGGTATTTATCGTTTGATGCAGACTTAAATAAAGATACTTTTGGCTGCATAAATATTGGTGCATCCAGTATAGATATCACACTCTCTATCTCTGAAATATTCTCAATTTTTTCTTTTAAAACTTGTAGCTCAAATAACTTCTTCTGAGAAAATAAATTTTGTGATTGAGCAGCAACTATTACAAAGTCACTGGTTCCAAATTTTTCATTAACTTCCTCATAAGCATTGAATGATTCATCATTATCTAAAACAAGCGTCTCTGAGGATGCATCAAATCTAAAATTACTGATGCCTTGTAATGCCAAAATGACAAAAACTATAAGACCGAATAAAACTGAATATTTCTTATTAGTTAGTTCTTGAAAAATGTTATTAAACATTACTTTGCGCAATCTGGTGAAGGACAGAAATCATCTGATTCTTTCCATTGGGCAATGCTTTTTGCAACAATTGATATGGCGTGTATTTCAGACACATAACTTTCCATTGCTTTGTAAACTTCCTTGTGTCTATTTATTAATGATTTATCAACAAATAGATCCGAGACAATAATTACTTTGATATGTGAAACCTGACCTGAGTAGCCCCCATGATTAGGACTCTCATCTAAAATTTCTAAATGAAAGCAATCAATATTTTTACTAATGATTTTTTTAATATCTTCGATCATTTTTATTTAATCCTTGTGATTTATTTTTACGTGATATTGGCAAATCATTATCAGCAACTTCTTCATAATTGGTAATGACCCTAGCCCTTTGTATGTATTCCTTGAAAAAATATTTTATTCCAACGAACCCGAAGATGAATCCACCAATGTGGGCAAAATAAGCAACACCGTCGTAGGTATTTCCTGCAGCGCTAATGAGTTGACCTAAAATCCACATACCAATCACAATATTGGCTGGAACTTTAATGAATTGAATAAAAATAAAAATCCAAAAAAAGACGTTGATTCTAGCTTTAGGATATAGAACAAAATATGCTCCCATAATCGCTGCGATGCAACCACTCGCTCCTATCATCGGCACATCAGCACCAGCACTAAATATAGCTTGCAGTAATGCTGCTGCAACCCCTCCAAATACATAAAATATCAAGAATTTAGTCCGACCGAGATATGCCTCTATGTTATCGCCATAAATGTAAAGGAATAACATGTTTGACATCAAGTGCATAAAGCCACCATGTAAAAAGGCAGAAGTAATTAAAGTATGTAAATTTGTAAATTCAGAGAATACACTAGGTCGAACCCCGTATTCATTTACTAACAACTGATTGTCGTAATTGCTTAATGACATTTGATAGATGAAAACAAGTATATTTAAACCAATAATTGACCATGTCAGCAAAGGCTTCCTTGGGGTAGGATTTTCATCTGATATTGGTAAAAATAAAAACATTACTCTAACGGAACTAGCGAACTAATAAATTGGTCTGCAACAGAATCCCATGTATATGCTTTTGATGATTCATGAGCTGAATTCCTATCAATTGTTAATGCTCTTTCAACCGCTGCTTTTAAATCTTGATCATCAAGAGATCCATTGACTCCCTCTACGACAATATCTTTAGGTCCAGTAACATTAAATCCCGCAATTGGTGTGCCACATGCAAGTGCTTCAATTAAAACAATACCAAATGTATCTGTTTTTGATGGAAAGACAAAACATGCTGCATCTCGATAAAGGTCTGCTAACTCTTTACCTTTTTTGAAACCAGCAAATGTCACTTTTGGATACTTTCTCTTGAAAGTTTTCAGCATTGGTCCGCCTCCCACCACAACTTTTGGTAAATCTGATTCCATCTTCAAGAATTCTTCAATATTTTTTTCAATCGCCACTCGCCCTACGTAAAGCAGGTATTCTTTTTTACTTCCACCCTCTGCTGGATAAAATATTTCTTTGTCAAAACCTCTTGACCACAGCACAAGGTCAGTAAAACCTGATTCCACCAATTCATCTCTATGACTAATAGTATTTACTAGAGTTTTTGCTGCTGCATTGTGGAACCATTTTAGAAGTCCAGTTGTAACATCTAGGCCTATGTTGTACCTCTCAAAGACATACTCAGGAAATTTTGTATGTATAGCAGTAGTAAATGGCAACTTATGTTCCAAACAAAAATGTCTTGCTGTAATGCCAAGAGGACCCTCAACTGATATGTGGATATAGTCTGGATTAATTTTTCTTATTTTCTTTTTTAGGTCCCAAAAATTCCAAGCTACTGAAATTTCTGGATAATTAGGTAATGGAAAGGTATGAAACATCCCAGGGTGCAAGACTTCAACGTCAAAATTTTTCTTCCTTAATTCTGCTACAACAGTTGTCATAGTTGTAACAACCCCATTCACTTGAGGTTCCCATGCATCAGTAACAACTAGTATCTTACCCATTTATGTAAACTATTTTACCCCCTACAACTGTCATAACAACTTTAGTGGCAAGAATATCCTCATTAGGTATTGTCATAATATCTTGATCAAAGATTGTTATATCAGCTAGTTTGCCAATCTCTAATGTTCCAAGCTTTTCTTCTTTAAAAATTGCATAGGCTGGCCACTTTGTAAATATTGCTAAGGCTTCTTTTCTTGATAAGGCTTGTTGAAGATTCCAACCTTCATTTGAATAACCATCAAGATCTTTCCTAGTGACTGCCGCATAAAACTCTATGATTGGATCGCCTACTTCAACAGGAGCATCTGATCCACCAACAACAACCACCCCATCATCAATAAAACTTTTCCATGTGTAAGCATTTGATAATCTTTCAAAGCCAAGACGATCTTCAGCAAAATGTAGATCACCAATAGCATGAGATGGTTGCATTGATGCAACTATATTTAAGTCCTTAAACCTCTTTCTATCCACTTCGATTACATTTTGTGCATGTTCTATGCGCCATCTTAAATCTTTTTTTGGAAAATCTTTGTAGGCTTTCTCATAAGCATTGAGAACCATTTGATTTCCTCTATCGCCAATTGCATGTATTTGAATTTGACAGTTTCTCATAGCAATTTTCCTTAGATAGCTATCAATGTCACTATCAAGCAAAACCAGACCTCTAGATTCTTTATCTTCATAGCTTTCTAAAAGTGCTGCTCCTCTTGATCCAAGTGCACCGTCTGCATAAATTTTGATACTTCTTTGGCCTTGCTTGCAAAATAAATAATCATTCTTAGCCAAAGAGAAATGTACTCTGAAATTTAAATCTAATTTTTCATAGGAAAGAACATCTTTGATTGGCAATGAATCAGCATCATGTGTTCCTGTCCAGCCCCGTGAGGCATAAACTTTTGTTCCAAGAACAAAGGCATCCTCTTTCTCTTTTCTGCTAACTGTTGGAATTAGAGGTATAACAAGTTTTTGAGCATTATCAATTAATAGACCATTCGGCTCACCATTTTCATCCCTCTCGATCTCGCCTCCTGAAGGGTTTTTTGTTGCAGAAGTTATGTTTACTTGCTGCAATGCAACTGAATTAACAACAACCGCATGCCCATCAGCACGCTCTAAAATTATTGGGATTTTGTTACTGATTGAATCTAAATCAAAGCGTGTTGGGAAAGCTTTATTAGACCAATTTTTTTCAATCCACCCTCGACCAACAAGTACGGCACTGTTTGGATTTTTTGCAAGATAGGCGTTTGTTCGTTCAAGCATTTCCTTTTTGCTAAATGTATTTGATAAATCTAAGTTTAATTCTCTAAATCCAACGCCTCTTAGATGTGCATGAGAGTCAACAAATCCAGGGTAAATATAACTTCCCTCTAAGTCATAAACTTTTGTACCAGAACATTGATCTAGTTCTATTGGGTTATTTCCAATGTAATGAATCTTATCGGCTTTAATCGCAAGCACAGAGGCATTAGGCATGCTTTCATTGAGCGTATAGATTTTTGTGTTTACGAAAACTTTATCTGGACATACAGCTGATAGCAAAAAACTTAAAAAGCTTAAAATGAAAACATTGAATTGATTCATGCTGCGCTTATGGATTTGAGCTGGTCATCTTTGTTAGATACTAGCTCTAATCTGCCATCGTGATGCTCAACAATTGCAGTGCAAGACTCAACCCAATCTCCAGTATTTAAATACAAATATTCTTCGAATCTTACAATTTCAGGTTTATGAATGTGTCCACACATTAACCCATCGTAAGATTTTTCTAAACAATCTTTTTTGACGTTCTTTTCAAAGCTGCTAGCTTTGTTAACAATCTTTTTTGTTAAGGATTTTAATTTTTTTGAGATTGGACGATTAATCTTTATCAGTAGGTCATATAAAATGCCACCAAATTTTGAAATCCACTTTGCATTTGATGTAACAACATCATATTGATCTCCATGAATAACTAATATTTTGCCATGGTCAATGGTTTCATAATCATAGGCATCAATGAATTCAAAATTTTCTAGATCGGTGCATATCTTTGTGAATCTTTCATCTTTTTTGAGATCTTCAAATTCTGCTTTACTGCGTGCTGGATCATCATGGTTTCCAGTAATAAAAAATACATTGACCCCTTTGTTTTTTAAGTTGATGAATTTTTCGAGCATTTTTTGATGTGATAAAGGCCAATAGAACTTATCTTTCATAGCCCAAAGGTCGACTATATCCCCAACTAAAAATAGATTGTCACAAGACATCGAGTCCATAAAGTGCTTAAGCTTTTCAACTGAGCACCCATTAAAACCTAAATGTATATCTGAAAGAAAAACAGATTTGTATTGATTATTATGCTCCATGTATCATTATTTTAATCTATGTCACTAAAACAAACAGAAGAAATTACTATTTGGGCGTTTAAAGATGGAAAAAAAGGCCATGAGAAGCAAATAGATGCATTAATTTCAGAACTATCCTTATTTAAAGAAATAAAAGTATTTGAATTTAATGCATGGGAGAAACATGAATCAAATCCAGACATTATCATTGGAGCTGGAAACAGTACGCACAAACATATGCTCACAGCAAAAGCAGAACATCCAACCGCTAAAACAATTGTTTTAATGAAACCTTCACTAAGACCTACGCAATGGTTTGATGTAGCCATTGTTCCCGATATGGATAAATACTATTTTGTGAAGCCATCAAACGTTATTACTACTAAGGGTGTTTTATCTAAATATTCTGAAGAAGAGACAATTCCTGGAACGGGTTTAATAGTCATTGGTGGCAAAAGCAGACATTATCACTTTAGAAAGAAGGTACTTACACAACAAATAGAGTTGCTATTAAATGAAGTTTATAAAGACTATCAATGGAAAATTACGACATCCCCAAGATCACCAAATCTTGATATGCCAAAACATCCTGGAAATGCTGAATTTTTTAGCTGGAAAGATACACCTGAAGATTGGCTCTCAGATCAGATGAAACAGAGTGAAATAACTTTTCTTACACCTGAAAGTGTATCGGTACTATATGAGGGCCTATCTACCAAAACGAACGTTTATGTTTTTCATCATGAGCATCATACTGATGACCAATATGGCAGCAAAAGAAAGACAAAGGTCACTAGAAATATCGATAAGCTAAAAAAACAAGGACATATTGGCTTTATAGATTCCAAACGTCATATGTTATCAAGATCAATTAAATCAGCTGATTTAATACATCCAAATCATGATGTCCTTCTGTGTGAAGTAAAAAAAGTAGTTAAAAAGCTATTAGAGTTGCCATGAGAGTGATGCATCTTTTTTCAAGCAAAACATATGCTGGTTTGGAGAGGCATGTCGAAGAACTTGCTTATGCCCAAACTGAAAAACATGATGTTCAGGTCATTGGACCAGCAAACTTTAAAGAACGTTTCAGGGCTAATTATAAAATTATTGATACCAACCAATGGAGACTTTCACCCATACTTAGTTTTCAAATTAAAAAAGCAATCCATGACTTTCAACCAGATGTTATTCATTCTCATGCCTATAAAACTACAGCAATTATTTCCAAGTTTAAGGATAAGGGATTTCAACACGTAGCAACTATACATGGAACAAAGAAAAAAACTGATGCATTTGAAAAGGCTGCATTTATCTTTGGTGCAAGTTCCAAATCATTAGATAACATCAATAAACCACAAAAAGAAGTTTTAGAAAATTGGGTTGATGAAAGCAGGTTTTATAATTTTGATAAAGGCTCGCCACAAAGATATATCTATGTTGGAAGACTTGAGCCGGTAAAGAACCCTTTGCGCCTACTTAAAGCTTGGAAAAACATTAATCATAAACTGGATATCTATGGCGATGGTTCTCTTAAAAGCAAGATAATTGATTTTATGGGACAAAACGCCTTAACAGATAGAGTTCGACTGATGGGTGAAGAGGATGATGTAAAAAATATCTATGCCAATACTAGTGGGGTTTTAATATCATCAGATAGAGAAGGGTCGCCTAAAGTTTTGTTTGAGGCCTTGTTTTGCAATATTCCTGTTATCTCAACAAGTGTTGGAATAATGCCTGATATATTGCCATTTGCTTGTCTAAGTGAATCAAATGATGAATCTTTTAAAGAATTATTGGAAGTTACTATTCCAAAAATAGACGAAATACATGAATCATGTGCAACATTATTTAATGAAGCCAAAACTAAATATACTTTAAAAAATCAAAATGAAAGGGTTGAGGAAATTTACCGAACCTTGTTGTCTAATGCATCAAGATAAAATTCTACTGTTTTTGAGTGCATAAGATCTGCAGTTAAAAAAATATTGTCAGGCGACTTACTTGAATTAGTAAGCTCTTTTACTTTTTCGGTTAACTGGCGAAAATCTCCAAATTCTACTTTGCCGTCTGGGTAACACATATCCAATACTTCGCCAGCTCCGCCTCTGTCCCAGCCACAAATTTTCTTTCCCATCATCGCAGCTTCAAGTGTCGTTCTGCCAAAAGGTTCCGGTTTTGATGACAGGTTAAATACAATTGTGGATAGGTAATAGATATCACGGATGTCATCTTTTGCATCGTAAAAAAACACCCTATCACCCAAGCGATAGTTCTGAATGAGCGTTTTTAAATTTTTTAAATATTTTTTCTTTGCATTTTGGTAAGGTCCAACGATAAGACCAGCAAACTCTTCAGGAAGCTCAGAGATAAGCTTGATGAAGGATTCTTGACCCTTCCATGAAGACAATCGACCTGGAAAAGTAAGTATTTTTTTATTGGTTAATTTTGGAAATTGATCAAAAAAATTATCAATGTAGGCATCTTGTGGTCGATAGTTTGTTGAAAAGTACGCTTCATCAGAACCTCTGTAAATTAATCTTGGAGCAAATTTAAGATGTTCTGAATAATTATCTAATACATATTTTTCTACAGTTTTCGATATGGCAATAATATGATCAAAACTTGCCATTATTCTGCTATAAAAAGGAGTACTATAGAGCCCATGAAATGTTGAGAAAATCAATGGCCTAGGGTTTTTAATAAATAATTTTGACAGTTGTAAAACCCAAGCTGGTACCCGTGAACGAATATGCACAATATCCGGTGAAATTTCATTGATAACGTCAGCAAGTTTTTTTGCTTGCAGCAGTGTGAGCAAGCTTTTATTGGAGATTTGCATATGAATATGCTCCCCTCCCTCATCGATTAAATTTTTTACCTGTCTACCACCATTTGAAATGACGTAGGATTGATGGCCTTTAGCCACCAGATATTTATTAAAATCTAGCACGCCCCGCTCAACGCCACCCGTGTTCAGTTCTGGAAGTATTTGGATGATTTTTAATTTACGCATCTAAAGAATTGATCCTTATTCTACCGTATCTTGTTTCCTCAAAATTAATTTCCATTTTTTTTAATGTCTTTGAAACAATATCAATCATTTTGGATGAATTACCACAGATAACAATCAATGGGAGTTGCTGTTGGTTGGTTAAAACAAAATCTTCAACAGCTACTTCCACATCACTATGCCTTACACCATGCAAATCAAGATTGAGTAGTTGGTTTTCAATAAATGTCTTCACTTATCTGTGTATATCTCTACGTAAGTGCTGTCATCCGAATTTTTATAAGCCCTAGCCATTGCTGGGGTATTGAATATCATTGCAGGGATCCCATTTGAGTCCAACGCTATGACTCCTCCATCTGCTCCCATATCACCTAACCTATCAATTACTGTCTGAGCAGCCTGCTCAACACTTAAGTTTTGATATTTCATTAATGCACAAATTTCTTTTGCAACTCCAAGCCTTATGAAGTACTCACCATGGCCAGTACCTGATACTCCACATACATTATTTTCTGCCCATGTTCCTGCACCGATAATTGGTGAATCTCCAATCCTGCCTGGTTTCTTATTTGTCATTCCGCCAGTTGACGTTCCTGCAGCTATGTTGCCGTATGCATCTAGGGCAACAACTCCTACTGTGCCCATTTTGCTTTTCTTTTGTTCATTTCTTGCTCTTTCAAGTTTTTCCTTTGAATAAAAATAGCTTGGGTAGACAATATCCAACCCAGCTTCCTTAGCAACTCTCTCAGCTCCTTTGCTGGAAAACATGACATGATTTGTGTTGTCCATTATGTGCCTTGCTAGTCTTATAGGGTTTTTAACATTTGTGATAGATGCAGCTGCTCCAGCATTTAAATCAGAACCATCCATAATGGATGCATCTAATTCCTGTTTAAATTCCGATGTATAAACCGCACCCCTTCCAGCATTGAATAGTGGATTATCTTCCAGGATAACTATTGCCTCTTCGACAGCGTCTAAGCTTGTTCCGCCCTCAAGCATAATCTCATAACCCTTGTTAGCTGATTCTTCTAAAGCCTCTTTAATGCCATCAATATCCTCTTGAGCCATGCCTGTAAACCAGCCTGCTCCACCATGGATAACTATTGAAACATTATTTGTTTCTGCAAATGTTGAAAGTGTTAATAGAAGAAGAAGGCTACTCAGAGCTTTTTTGATAGTAAGCAACATAATCAATGATAAGTTTTTGTGAATCATAACATTCAGCCTCATCATTCATTTTACAATATTCGCTGGAGTTTGGTGGTTGTGCTGGATAATGGCCGCCAACTGCTGAGTTTAAAATCATATGAAAGCGCTCTAGGAATGGATTTGGTGATAAGTTTTCCAAAGTAGTGTAGTCAAGTTCAAACAACAAAATCCCATTATATATCCATGAAAATCCTTCATCATCCCACAATAAGCTTATGACATTATGGTTTGTCGGATCACTTGTATAATCGCTCGCAGACAAAGAAGTCCATTTGGTGTAGTACCTATGATAATCATGACCATAATGAGCTGTAGTATTAATTTGGCTAATGGTTTTATCTTTCCCTTCCATTAAATCAATTTCACCACTTCTTGGCCAGTTACCGTAAACATCATCTTCTGGCATCATCCATATTGCTGGCCACACGCCATCCATAGCTGGTGCTGAAAAGCCAACATCAATACGACCAAATTGAAATGTTTGACCACCCTTTGATCTTAATCTCGCACTGTAGTACTCATTATTAGAAATATTAAATTTTGGGACAATATATAAACAGCCATTTGTTACGTAAACATTTTCAGATGAGTCTGTATAAAGTTGTTGTTCGCTGTTACCCCATCCTGGAATTCCATATTGAGAACCATCACCATACATGTATGACCAAGTATCGGTATCAAGAACATTTCCTTCAAAATTATCCTGCCATACAAGCTCATAACCATCATGAGTTAGAGGTGTTTTCTCTGGACAGAAATCAACACTTGGTGCGGGTGTTGGCTCAGGGGCAACTCCACCTGCAATGATAACATTATCGTAGTAAACGCCACTTGGATTGTAAGCGGTCGTTACATTCGAATAACCAAATTGAAAAAAGTATCCTTGTTCACTTGCAGCATCAACAGTAGTATTTAGTTCAAAAGTTGACCATTCTGAGTCAGATATTTCTGTCATATCAATCCATTCATATTCTACAGTCCTAAAACCATCATTTGGATCAAGCTTTTTAATAAATGCTCTTGCACTTGATGGGCTAGTTACTCCATTTTCACTTGGTCTTTTGCTATCAAAAGTAAAAGAGAAATCTCCATCAAAGTCATCATTGATTATGTATTCGCGGTAAACGTTTGTTTCTAAACAAAGTGTGTTTTGATCTTCTGAGTAGTTACTAAAAACATTTATGTACTTTTCACCTTGTTCTGGACCAGCTTCGCCAGTGGCTATTGCTGATATGTCATCACCGTTTACTGTGGGGCTTACCTGATACCCATCTATATATGTTGAGCAATCATTTTGAAATCTACTAATGTATGCTTTCCAAGGGCTTATATTCTCCACATCAAGTGCATAACCTTCAAAATCTTCGGTATATAATGCTGCCGGTGTTGGGGCAGGTGTTGGTTCGGGTGTTGGTTCGGGTGTTGGTTCGGGTGTTGGGGCAGGAGTTGGGGCAGGAGTTGGGGCAGGTGTTGGATTGTAAATACCCTCATTTGTGCCAGATGAACCACCAGAACATGCTGATAAAATGATCATCATGACAGCAACTATTGATTGTGTCTTTTTCTTAAACATTAATTATTGTTTTATACAGTGATTTCCCGCGTTTTTGTGTCTTTGATTTTAACAAAGCATAAACAGATGTAAACATTGACATATAGGCTCATTAAGTTTATTTTTTAGTCAATTCTATCTACATGTGGGGGAAAATGAATTACTCAGAAAATCTTTTTAAGATTCTAATGCTTTCTGCATTAGTTTTACCGTTATTTGCGCAAGAATCCGATAGTGAGGATGAAGACGAGGGCTTAGAGGTTGTTATAACAACTGCAACCAAAACAGAGAAGGATATTCTCAACACATCACAAGCTGTAACAGCTTTGACAGGCAATCAATTATTAGAGCTTGGCTTAAACAACATCAAAGACCTTAACAACATGATTCCTGGTCTTTACGTGCAAAATACTGATACAAATGCACCAATAATTACATTGAGAGGTATCAGAACAGAGAATGTTACTGAACTTGGTGATCCTGCTGTTGGTATACACGTGGATGGAGTTTATGTTGCAAGACCACAAGCTGCCAATGCATTGATGTTTGATCTGGAAAGAACAGAATTGACACGTGGTCCACAGGGAACTCTATATGGTAGAAACTCAGTTGTAGGAACTTTAAATATAGTTACCGCTAAACCTAACTTTGATATACAGGGTGGTTCATTAAACCTTGTTGGTGGAAAGTTAAATGAAGCAGGACTTAGAATGCATTACAACCTTCCTGTTAGTGACAGGCTTGCTGTTAGATTTGCATATATGGAACAGTCAAAAGACTCATTTCTAGACGGTTACTGGGATGGATCTCAGCTTGACTGGAGAAGATTGCCAAATAGCGTTACAAGTCAATTTCAACCTATCACAAGCCCTGATCAAAGAAGTTACCTTTCAGACTACGCTTGGTATTTAGGATGCTCAACTCAACCAAACAATGGTTGTGGTCAGGGGACTTTTTCCGACCCATACACTAAAGTTAAGGCAGATCCCTCTGAATTTTATACAGCAATTAATGATAGCGCATGGCGAATAAGCGCAACCTATATCATTAGTGATAAAACTGATATTAATTTACAGTTTGAAAACTATGAGGACAATGGTTATGGCTGGACCAATGTACTAAGTTGTGAATTAATGAAAACACGCCAAGGAGCATTTGCTAAGGACTCTCCAGCAAATACCTGTACAGACCTTTTAGGCTCAGAAAATAGATACCAAGCTTACGCCAATACCCCTGGCTTCAATGATATGGTTATTGACTCATTCAGAGCGGTTCTTAAACATCAAATCAATAATTCTACTAACTTAACAGTAAATTATGGTTTCCAAGAATTGGAACAATCAAGCCAATTTGAAATTGACTCAGGTGTCAACTATCAATATGGTATGGCCTTCAATATTAATAGACTTCTTACTAAGTCACATGTTTTTGATGCGTACATCAATGGTGCAGACGACAAACTTGCATG